>ERZ1673774.17-NODE-17-length-45814-cov-22.107957_pt1 | contig 45814 bp, 38 predicted proteins | sample MGYA00580186_ERZ1673774 | MGnify/ENA primary metagenome ERZ1673774 (study PRJEB41219, sample SAMN04549611) | soil metagenome | isolation source: soil | place: USA: New Mexico, Bitter Lake NWR | collected 2008-11-15 ... | reverse complement strand
CCCGGATGGATGGGATTCGTCTTTTCGGACGTCGTTTAGGAGAAGAATCGTCGCAGCCGGCGGAGGAAACGGTGTCGACGGCATCCACCAAACAGACGATCGTGAACAAGGCGAAACAATGCGTCCGCCGTCTTTGGCCGAAGATCATGCGGAATAACGTGCCATTTTTACAGCAATCGTCCGGGACACCGATCTATCATGCCCTGTCTGAACTCAAGGGATGGTAAAAAAGGTATACATATCGGTCTGTCATGGACATATTTTTATAACAACATTACAATAGATATTGTCAAAAAACGCATTATTATTCATCTGTTTTGAAAATATACCAAGGAGTAGCCCTCTTTTTCATGTGATTTGCTTACATCCCTACCGCGCTTTCGCTTGGTGGCCTCTTCATCCAGATAATGGTTCCACCATTATCTGGATGAAGAGGTTGTTTTTTCTCCCACAATAATTTTACTCATACAGACTTTTGTATTTGCCAATAACGCAGATGGTTACAAGAACAAGCTTCGATTCTCCTTGGCACCTGAAAACTGTCAATCGAATATGCCGCGTAATCCATACGACACAGTTTCCGTTTAAAACCAGTTTGTCGACAGTCTGATCGTCCATAGTTCTCATCAAGAAAGTCCTCAAACACCTACCAAGATGGTTCACCTTATGAATGAAATAATGTTTATTCTTTAAGGGTACCCGTTTACTTCCCAGCCTTGATGAACGACAGCTTTTTTTCTTCTTTTTCCGTTTCTCCTGAAGCTTTACATTACAAATAAGCCGTCCACTTCTACGAACAGTTTCGGTTGATAAACCGGTTCCGCTTTTTGGGGATGCTGACAACGTTTAATAAATGTATCCTGATTGCCTCGTGACTGATGCCCCTAAAATGGGTTTCTAACGTATTCGCTGCTTTCTTGTAAGATGGATCTTTCACAGTCAAATCAATAGCTGATTCTTTCATCAACGGACTAAACAACTAAATGCACCTGATTTCTTGGAAAGGCATTTGTATTTAAGCTTTTAATCGCCATGATGATGGATAGTTTCTTGTTTTTCCATATGGATGAAGCTATTGGTCTGAACAATGTCGATTGTGCCAATAAGACAGATGGATAATAGAAAGGCGATATAAAAAAAGGATAATAATCCGTTTTTCAAACTGGGCTGATTTGCTGCTTGGGCCTCCTTTTCCAATATCTTGGTAATGGAGAAGAAACTCAATAAATAAATGATATCGAATGCGATAAGCATAAGCGTTACCTCATCGGCACCTAGCATGACTCCAAGCATTGCCCCCATGACGGCGCCCATTAAACTGGATGCTTGGGCTTCAATCCGGTAGTTCACACCGAATTTTGTTCCAATCAACCAAGTCGTGCCTGTGCTTGCCAAAATCGATAGGATGGTTGATACGGCGAGCATCTCCGGAAACCAAATCCCTAAGACCAAACCGACCGCCAGTCCACCAGTCATCCCCAGCAACATCGGGATGCATTTAGCCGTATCAGGATTGCGCATTTCCATTTTGTCATAATTCAGATAAAAGCAGATGCTAAAAACAATCACCATTAATAAACTGATGAACCCTAACATGAACATTCCCCCTCGTATAGTATTTTTAGTGAAGTTCAAACAAGAAGCTATAGAAACAGACTTTTTGGTTAGTCATTATCTAGGGACATCGCAAAAAGTCCATCATTATCTGGATTATCTTCTAATTTTTTACTATTAATCCAAAACTTGGTTCATCACCAAAAGATGTACTTGATTTTTACGTTAAAATGTGATAGAGGTCTCTAGACGGACACGCAAAGTAAAACGCTGGATATTTCGATACCCATATCCTCGCCTTTTGATCAATTTTATTTTGTTGTTGATTCCTTCCATTGGACCATTTGAGTAAGAAAAAACGATGCAAGAAAGCACTGCGTCTCTTCGGGTGATGAGTGCCTTGGCAATACTGCGTACGGCGGCACAGTCGCTAAAAAGGTACCGGTCAAACCATTGGGTCAAACGAGTTTCGGCTTGCTTTCTTGTTTGGCTTTTGGATACGTAACGGAAATGTTGAAGTGCTTGATAGACATCACGTAAATAAGCACTTTCTTGGCACCATTGTCGAACTTCCTGTCTCTCTTCTTCTGTTAATTTTTCTGGACGTTGGCTTAACAATCGGCACACGCGGCGAACGCTTCCATGTTTGGTTCCGCCTTTGGCAAGGTATTTGCGACAACGTTCCAGTGCATCGGTGAATAACTGAATCACATGGAAGTGGTCAAGAACATGGATGGCTTTTGGACATACCTTTTCAATGGCTTTTCTCATGGCAGGAGCCAAGTCGCTGACAACATACTTCACTTTGGAGGCGACGGGTTGAAGCGCCTCCACAATGGCTTCTTCATTTTTTCCAGAAGCAATGGAAAGGACATTCCGAGTCTGTGTGTCCATCACCGCTACTCCGTAATCATGTCCCTTTCGGAAAGCGAATTCATCCACACATACTACTGTAGGATTCGATGTTGGTAAAAGAGCCGGGGCATATTGATAAAACCAGCGTTCTACTGTCGTATAGGCGAGTTGTAACAAGCGAGCGACTTCTTGAATCGTTTTTCCGATGCATAACTGGGCGACCCAATGTTGAAACGATTCCGTCGCGATACTGTGAGACGGAAGTCCCGGATAAGAAACGGTGAACGTCAGAAAACAGGCTTGGCAACGCCGTCTTTCTATGGGAAGTTCAATCCAAAATAAACCGACCGTATTTGTATAGCCATGAATCCATTGTTTTCGTTTCGATGATATTTTGGTTGTCCGTCCGAAGCAAGTCGGGCAGATCGGACAATGAGGAGGGAGGGAAAGTTCAAAAATCCATCGTTCTCCCTCTTTTCGTTCTCCATGAATAAGAAAGCCTGGTAAAGTGATCAAATCTTTGATAAACTGAGATTGCATGCGAAATTTCCTCCATGGTTGATGGTTTGGTCACCTTTACCATACAGGAAATTTCGCATTTTTTGTACCCTTGATCAGAAAACAACCTGATTGTCAAGTACATTTTGTGGTGAAGAGCCCAAAACTTATTAAAAAGTTTAAAGAGTTCTATGCTGACTTAGATAAAACTGATCAAGTCGATACCCGGATCATTGCGGATCAACTCCGTTTCAGTCGCCTTCGGCTTTCAGCTGTCATGCAGGAACAATTTATTGCCTTTCAAAGATTGACGAGGATGAGATATCATCTCGTGCACAACTTGATATGAGAAAAACAATATTTTTTTCAACACCTTTTTACAAGTGCAGTTCCTTCTTTTATTTCAAGTAAATGTATTTAAGTTTTACTGAATTTCTTTCGTATTGCCTTTTTTAGAACTATTGCTTTTTAGAATTTCCAATTTCGCATTGGAAAAGGAGAAGAATCGGCTTCTTCTCCTCCGCTTTTTTATCCATAATGATTCCAGGTCTAACAGGTGTGATTTTTTGATATAGGACGCGGGACATCCAATGCTGGATTTCGATCAAAAAATCCAACCGGTTTTAATTGGAAATTGATATAGGCGGTCGGCATTACCGGCCAGTCTTCCGTACGCGTGATATGATGATGCCCCATCGTATACCAAACGACAATGTCTTCGTTTTCAATATTGCGGTTTTGCGACACATATTTCGGTAATCCGTCTCCGCCTTTATTTTGGTTTGGATAAGGTCCGGCAGCGAACCTCTCTTTTTCATCATACTTGGTGACATGTAAATGATGTTTCAGGAAACCGGCCCGCTTCAGTAAGCTGGAATCATCATAAGCAAAAGGCAGACAATTTTCACCCGGCATGATCTTGTACCCGACAGGCTGCCCGACCGCATTTAACGAATTCGGGTTGATGATTTTCCAATACCGAGCAGTTTCCAGCTTCAAATTCCGTTGAGCTTCCTGTTCAGTTTTGAATGTTGTCGTTTCCGTGTAAAATGCATTGTTATATGGATTTTCCTGACCCCGCTTTTCCGGTACAGTGTTGACTTCCACGACGGAATTTTTCAATCCATCTAGCATCATATCAAAGCGGAAATTGAAGAAGTGTTGATGGTAGGCAGCGTTCAATTTCGGAGCAATTTCCGTGCCGTATTTTGATTTTCCAGTTTCATCAAAGGTGCCGGTATTCAATTCGCCTGTCAATTTGACTTCCACTTCAATCGTTCCATCCTGATAGAAATAATAGAAGAATCCGTAATCATAATTTCCGACCGTCGCCCAGAAGGAGAGAACCAATCGGCGTGAACGGCGAGTTTCCACATGACCGGTTCTCCAATCGGTATGCTTCCAGCCGACCCCGTAATCTTCTTCATGTAGGCAAATGGCATTGGGGATGATCCGCACATTTCCTTTCGCATCCGCCAAAACCGCATCGAAATAGCGGATTTCACCTAGGCAATCGCAACCGAGCTCCAATGAATTAGCAAGACGTCCAAGTCCGTATTCTCCTGCATCAAAGGCGTTTTGGGTGCGATGGGCGATGCTTGCATCCCCATACGGTACAACCATCTCTGACAAGGAAGCCCTATACAAAATCGGCCGGATTTTCCCTTTATCTTCATAGCCAATCGTATAGAGGACAAGCCCTTCTCTTGGGGTAAATCCAAAACGGATATGCCATTTTTGCCATTTAATGTAATGACCGTCAATCTCAAAACTAGGTCCTTCCGGCTGGATGATTTCCAATGGTTTCAAATCATCCCGCAATGTTATCGAATCCGATAACTCCGGAATATAGTTACCATCTGTCGTCGGCATGTCCCGGACACCATGATCCTCGACACGAAGCACTTCCATTTTATTTAAATCCACATATGCAACAAGGCCAGTTAACGGATAGGCATACCCATTATCATTCGGGAATTTTCTCACCCAGCTAATAGCCCTGGCCAGCCGTTTTCCTTCATCTGCTTCAATTCCGTAATAACCGGCTGACCAGGGATCCACCATGACTAAATCAAAATCGGTAATGCCACGTTTACGGAGGCCTTCCTGGAATTCCGGGTTATTTTTTACGACCCGTTCACACTCTTCAAACTCTTCCGGAATGATCGATGGCTGGACATTCGGGATGTATTCAAAGCTCAACATTTGTCCCTTTGTGATAGAAACCACCGCTTCATACGTTTTTTCCTCTTTATTATCCAAAAGGATGATAAAAGCTTCACGCTCGATCGGATCACCCGGTTTAAAATTTAGAACCGTTTTTTTTGCCGGTTCTTTCAAAGTGACGGTAATAAACCTTACATGATCACCTATCTTTTTTTCATCTTTTAATATAGTAACTGCTGCTTTGATTTCTTCCGCCGTCAATGGCTCCAATGGATGTTTGATGGTTTGCACAACGAATTCCTGATGGTTAATCAAAAAAACCCCTCCTTTAAAATGTACTGTTTTCAATTTCAATATAATGAAATTCCTTTCAAAAATCATTGTAAAAAAGGGATTGTATAAAACGGAACATTAAAGTTAATTTTTGTAACATTACAATGGACAATAAATAGACACAAATTTAAAATTATGAAACGGTAATAAATTCAGAAATTATCGAAAATTAAACATTATTAAAAGGGGTGGTATCAATATGCCTGCAAATTTTGATGTTTTTCAACCAGTTCAGCCTGAATTGAAGGCAAGAGTCACTTCTTATGTTGAATTCATTCCGAAAAAGGATATGGAAACTGATGTTGCTGTTTTTTACCAATTTCGAATTGACGGAGTATCGGGTCAAGTTCCGGTCATTCCGGATGGTTGTTTGGATCTGTTGTTCATCTGCGACCCTGAGGAACCTTTTGCCTTCATTGCAACTAGCCCTGAACAACGTACCCCTTATGTATTTCAGACTAATCGTACATATTTCGGCATACGATTATATCCGGAACAGCGCAGTTTAACCTTGGATTGTACAGTAAAGGATCTGATTCCGTTTCATCAGATTCCATTAATCGAGGTCGTTCCCAACATAGGCTCACTGATTGAAGAAATCGCCAATTCCCAAAGTTTTCAAGACCGTATGTCTGTTTTTACTTCTTATGTAATAAAGAATCGGAAAGAAAAATCGAATTATTGTCAAAATCTCATCAACTATTGTATGAACAGGATTTATGCTGCGCATGGCCTATTAAGTATAAAAGATTTATCGGTCGAAACAGGCTACTCGAACCGTTATATCCGTAAAAAGTTTGAAGAATATGTCGGTTTTCCCCCGAAAAAAATGAGTCAAATTGTCCGGCTTCATCATTGCATTGGAAATATGTTCAATGAAAAAGAAAGCATGAATAAATTGCTGAATTATCATGGTTATTACGATATCGCCCACTTTTACAAGGAATTTAAAAAATATATTGTCCTTACACCTAAGCAATATAAATTTATAGGGTAACGACTGTTAAAAGCAGTTGATATAAACATTTTTCAGATGAATGGGGAGGGAAACAAGTTGTCCAAACTGAAAAGAAAATTAGGTTTTTGGCATGCATATGCAACTGCAACCGGGCTGGTTGTAGCAGGTTCAACGTTGGTCACACTAGGGACAAGTATGGGTTTGACGGGATCTGCATTTATTGTGTCTACACTTATTGCTTTGGTAATCAGCATTATTATTGCCTTGTCATATGCAGAATTATCGTCCATCCTGCCTGGTGCCGGTATGATTGGGGACTATACATCCGTTGCGATGGGGAAATTCATGGCAATCGTATCCGTTTTATGCGGTTATTTTGTTTTAGTGGCAACGGTCGGCGCCGCCGAAACAATGACAGCCGGTTCAGCAGTCCAATCTCTGTTTCCTAATGTCAATGTCACACTTATTATGGTTTTACTGTTATCCTTCTTTTTGGTCGTCAATTTATTGGGTGTTGAAATTTTTGGCTTCATCCAAGTGATATTAACACTGATAATGATGATTACTTTATCAGTTATGGGAATTCTCGGCTTGTTTGGAATATTAACAGTGACTTCGGCAAAACCCGTTGCCTTTAATCCGGCAGGCTGGGGAACGGTTTTCCAATCGATCTCTTTAAGTTTATGGCTGTTTATTGGCATTGAATTTGTTCTTCCACTGGCTGAGGAAGTAAAAAATCCAAATAAAACGATTCCGAAAGCGATGATTATCGGGCTGATTTCCATTTTTATCGCCGATATGCTATTCGGACAGGCCATTGTCCATTATATAGATCTTGGTACTTTGTCATCTTCTGCAACACCTCATATTGACGGTGTCGCAGCCATGTTCGGTGGAACCGGGAAAACATTAATGGTGATTATAACCATTTTTGCAGCCGCCAGTTCAATCAATTCCAACTTTGCCGTAGTCCCGCGCATGTTTTATGGATTGGCTAGAGATGGTCTTTTACCGAAGATCTTTGCATACTTGCATCCAACCTTCCGGACGCCATGGACAGCCATCATCTTTGTCTACCTGCTGTTCTGTGTTCCGTTATTTTTGCTTAAAAGTACAGGGGAAATCCTTAGCATACTCATTTTATCGGCTTGTACTACCTGGATCCTTTCATACATTATTGCACAAGTCAATGTATTGATTTTAAGAAGAAAATATCCGGAGATTGACCGTCCTTTCAAAGCGCCATTTACACCTTACCTGCAAATTGCCGGCATCCTTTCCTGCGTGTACATGATTGCGACCATCCATCCGGATCCCGTTTTAAAGAGGCAAATTTATGCGATCGCCGGAGGTTTTACTGTCTCAATTTGTTTGTATGCATTCATTTGGTTGAAAATGAAGAAAATTCCTTTGTTCCAACCTGTACCGCTCGATATAAAGAAAAGTGAAATTATAGCAGAATCCGAAGAGATTACCGATTGTGACCTTGAAATTGATTTTGGTGAAGAAATGCGAAAATGATGGAGGGCTTGCAAATGAAACAATTTGGAGATGTCCAAAAAAGAGCTGAAAAAATTTTTCTCCATATGATCAAACGTTTCGGCATGCGTTTAACGAAGCAGAATACATTCTGTTATGAAAGCAGCTATGCGGAGAAAAATAGTAAATGGTCCTTTGCATTTTTGCCTAACAAAAAACTATTTTCCCTTTTGTATAAATTACAAGTCTCTTATACATTCCAATCGGTTCTAAACATGTACCTGGGCGAGCCGCTAACTTGGGACTTCCGCAGAAAAAGCTGGAAAGCCAAACACCACCACTGTCAAATATTGCAATATTTGAACTGCCAAAGCGAACTGAGAGATTTAATGAAACAAGTGGATTTTGAACAAGTTCAAATCATGCAAAAGGGTAATGAAATAACAATCAAAATGACGCCGTTTCCTGGGATCTATATCTTTATGCTGATCCCGTCGATCCAATATTTTATTCATTTACGGGATGATGAGATAAAAACTATTCTGAAAATCGGTAAATCGCTGGAAGAAGCCTTCGGAAAACTTTCGGCTGACAGAAAAAAGAAATGCATCATAGTTAGTCAAAGTGGAGTCAGTGATTCCGCAAGTTAGTAAAATAAAATCCGTCTGTTTTACTAGGAAAAAGTGGTATTCTCCCCTACAGGTAGACATAAAAACATCCATGAGTAAATTTTACTCCCCACCTAGGCATGAAAATCCATCTCTCCTTCCATAATGGAGGATGAACGCAAACAGTTTGGAAAGACGTGCTTTTTAATGGTGGTTCGACCCTGTGCAAAAAACTGTTTGAGTCCATTTGGCGTTCCACCCATTGTCAGCCCTTTTCGTGTAAAAAGGTGACTACGAACAGAAAAATACCTAACGTGCAAATGGACTCCCTGTTTGCGAATTTATCATGGAAGGAGTAAGAATCATGGATGTTCTTTATCATCGTTGTGCAGGATTAGATGTCCATGCCGAAACGATTTTGGTTTGTGCGCTTCTTGGAGAAGAAGAACATATTCAAAAGGAAGTTGGAAACATTCCCTACTTTCACGAAAGGCTTGTTTCGTCTTCTGAAATGGTTAGAAGATCGCAGTTGCGATGGAGAGTACGGGTGTTTACTGGAAACCTGTATTTAACATTTTAGAAGACTACTTTGACATTACCATTGCCAACGCTCAGCGAATCAAAAATGTACCGGGGAGAAAAACCGATGTTTCCGATGCCGAATGGATCGCCAAATTGTTGCGTTACGGATTAATTGAGAAGAGTTTCGCACCTACTGAGAACATTCGAGAATGACGAGATTTAACTTGCTTACGCAAAAAATGGATCGGTCAGTAAACCGCAGAGAAAAAACGCATTCAAAAAGTGTTGGAATGTTCCAATATCAAGTTAAGTTCCGTGATTTCGGATGTATTTGGTGTATCTGGGCGAAAACTACTTGAACGCCTAATGAAACAAGGATATATCGAGGAACCAGAGATTGATGCCTGTATTCATGGGAGAATGAAAGGAAAAAGACAACAAATTCAAGATTCTCTCTTTGGTACATTGACCAACCATCAACTGTTCATGATTCGCCAATCGTGGAAGCACATCGAATCGTTGGAAAGTTTACTTCGAGACATCGAAGAACGAATCGACCAACTCTTACAAGTATACAAACAAGAGATGGAGCTTCTTGTGACCATACCGGGGGTCAAGAAGGAAACCGCTGCCGTGATTATCGCTGAAATCGGAGTCGATATGGGACAATTTCCAACGTCTCAACACCTCGCTTCATGGGCGGGAGTCGCGCCGGGAAATCATGAAAGTGCTGGAAAACGAAAAAGTACCCGAACGACGAAGGGGAATCCGCATATCAAGTCGGCGTTATGTGAGGCGGCTTGGGCTTTGTCTCGATGTAGGAATCAACGTTTGGCAGCGAAATATTGGTCATTGGCGGCACGCAGGGGAAAGAAAAAAGCACTCGTTGCGATCGCGCACCGAATGCTTACCATCATTTACTGCATCATTTCTCGAAAAGAACCGTTTCGAGAGCAATAAATAAATTAGTATAACCAAAAAGGTTCAGAAATATACGGGGCTGTCCAAAAAGTCAGGGTAACTGACTTTTTGGACAGCCCCATGCCCAGCATTTGGTTTTCTCTTCATCCTTTGATTGATTTTTCGAACATGCGTATCATCCTAAAAAATTTTATACCGCTAACTTGACGGGTATGGTGACTAACCCCCGTTCTCTCACATCACCGTACGTACCGTTACTTCTGCCTTCACGGCTCGGCTTTCACCCTAGAGATTATTACACTCTGCCGGGTGTACAAAAATAGCAGGGGCTGTCCAGAAGGTCAAATCCCTATTGAAAAACAAAAAATCATAAACATCGATATATCAACATTTCTAAAACATAAAAGGGAGCCGTCAATAAGCCAAAAAACGACTTATTAGACAGCCCCTGCTAATCTTAATATGTTTTATTTAAAACGGATTTGGGGTGTGCTAAAAGTACGTTTTATTTGTTGATCAGTTACTATTTATTTTAAGTAGCAAGTGTCAAGTAATCTACTAATAGACAGCGTCCCGGATTATTTCAAACTGCGGTTCAAGAAAGCTTTCGTTCGTTCAAACTTCGGGTTTGTAAAAATCTCAGTCGGAAGGCCGGATTCGATGATTTCCCCATTGTCCATGAAAATGACTCGGTTTGCAACCTCCTTGGCGAACCCCATCTCATGTGTCACCACAATCATCGTCATGTGCTCTTCAGCCAGCTGCTTCATTACTTGCAGTACTTCGCCGGTTAACTCCGGGTCCAAGGCGGAAGTAGGTTCATCAAACAGCAGGATTTCAGGGTTCATCATAAGCGCACGAGCAATGGCGACTCTTTGTTTTTGACCGCCCGAAAGTTTTGCAGGATAAGCTGATGCCCGATCGGAGAGCCCGATTTTCTTCAGAAGTTCTGTGCTGCGTCGTTCAATTTCCGCATTTAACTCCTTCTTTACTAGCCTAGGAGCAAGTTCCAAATTTTCTTTAACCGTGAGGTGAGGAAAGAGATTGAAATGTTGGAAAACCATTCCCATCTTAGAGGTGATCCGCTTAATCTCCTGCGGTTTTGAGTAAATCCCGTCCTTCACCAAATAATCCCCGGATATACAAATGCTGCCTCCGTCAATTTCCTCAAGATGGACTAGGCTACGGAGCATTGTACTTTTACCAGAGCCAGATGGTCCGATCACAGCAATTACGTCGTTCTTGTTAACATCAAATGTTATCTGTTTTAATACATCCAACTTGCCATATGATTTTTTGAGGTTGGATACTTCAATGAGAACCACACTCACTACTCCTTTTTAATCAAATTTGAACCGTCGTTCGAGCCACTTAAAGAGAACAGTTAATAAGAGCGTCATGATCAGATAAATAATGCCTGCGATGAAGAAAGGCACGATTGTAAAATCACGGTTCACAGCAGTCTGTGCATAGTGTAATAATTCTGGTACGGCAACAGCATAGAGCAGTGCGGTATCCTTAACTAGTGTAACCGATTCGTTAGCGACGGCAGGAAGTGCGATGCGGAACATTTGTGGAAGTATGATTCTCGTCATCGTCTGCCATTTATTCAAGCCTAGGACTTGTGATGCCTCATACTGACCTTTATCAATAGCCAGCAAACCGCCGCGGAAAATCTCGGCAAAATATGCAGCATAGTTCAATATAAAACCCAAACAAGCTGCGACAAAGCGGTCTAATACCAAATAATCTCCGATCACAGGGATCATCGGCAGTCCAAAACATATAAAAAGCAGCTGAAGCAGCAATGGAGTGCCCCGCATCACATATATATAAATCTGTGTAAGCCACGATAAAGGCTTGAACCTGCTTCTTACAGCAAGTGTTAGTATGAAGCCGAGCGGAATTGACAACACAATGACGATCAAAAACAAGAGAACCGTCATCTGTGCCCCTAGCAGCATCGGCTTAATGATTGAGTTGAAATAATCTACGGACATGAAAGAATTCCTCCAAAAGCAAAACAGGGTTTCTCAAGGAAATCCAAATTCGGTCTATTTTACTTTAATACCTTATTTTCGCCAAACCACTTTTGCGAGATTTCGGCGGCCGTGCCGTCCTCATTCAGCTCATCGAGAGCTTTTTGCAGTTTATTCAGCAGTTCCTCATTACCCTTTTTAACACCAATTCCATATTCTTCTTGTGCAAGGGATTCATCGAGCAGTTTGTAAGTATCTTTTTCTTTCGACATGTAATATTTAATGACAACTTCATCAATCACTACTGCATCAACACGTTTTAGCTTTAGATCCTTCAATGCCAGAACATTGTCGGCATACTCCGTAACCGTCTTGATTTTCGATTTAATCGGATTTTTATCCAACGCATCGGCTGCAGAAGATAGAGATTGAAGACCAACCACTTTGCCTTCTAGATCATCAAGTTTAGAAATGTTTGAATCAGCAAGTGTGACCACAACTTGTGCATTTTTCATATAAGGCTTTGTAAAAAGAACCTTCTTTTTGCGCTCCTCCGTAATGGTATACCCGTTCCAAATGAGATCGATCCGTCCGCTGCTTAATTCAGATTCTTTTGTTTTCCAATCGATCGGCTGAAATTTTACCTTTGTTCCCATTTTTTCGGCAGCTGCCTTGGCGTAGTCAATGTCAAACCCTACAATTTCATTATTCTCATCCCGGAACCCCATAGGTGCAAATTTATCATCTATTCCAATTACTAGCGTTTTGTCTTTTTCCTCCGATTTGGAGCATCCTATCAGGAGCGAGAATAACGCTGCCATAGTTAGAATAAACATTGCTAATCGTTTCATACTGTAGATAACCACCTTTAATTTATTTTCATTTTGTTTTTAACCTATTGCATGTCCAAAAAATTTAAATGTCCCCCGCTACTAATCACAATTAAACCATCCGTAAATGCATCTGCAATAGTTCGGACAACATTTGCATCAAATAAGCTCAAAAAAGCATAACGATAATTGCTATAAAAACGCATCTATAAAGATATCTGCGAGTGTACTTTAATTCGATAATATATTAGAGTAATAAATTAACATAAAATAAAAATAACACAACATAAAAATGAATGTCAATGGATATTTTTAGTTCATTAGCATACTAAAGTATTTGAGAATCATAGTTTTCTATACATATAATTGTATGTTCAATGTTTGATTTGCTTTTTAAATCTCCACCATAAAATCAGGGCTCGAATGACTTGATCGATTACAATGGATAGCCATACTCCTGCTATTCCTAAATTTAATTGGATGCCCAATACATATACACCTACAATACGAATGACCCACATGCCGACCGCTGTACTGTACATGGGGCTTTTTGTATCTCCTGCTCCTTGTAAAGCTCCAGTCAACACCAATCCCATAGCTAATGCTGGTTGGGCAAAAGCATCAATTCTTAATGCCGTAGTAACCATCTCAATAGCCTGTTTATCTGTTGTAAACCAAGTAGCAAGCCAAGGAGAAAGGAAAAACAACAGAACACCTATTATAGACATAAATAACATGGCGATATAAGTCGTCAGCATTCCATATGTATAAGCCTCTTTTTCAAGCTTTGCCCCAATATGCTGCCCTACAAGTGTTGATGCTGCCGCAGCTAAGCCATATCCTAGCATATAGGAAAATGTTTCGATATTCCCGGCAATTGTATGAGCTGCATACGTTTCCGTTCCAATTCGAACAATTAATCCAAAGTAAAGCACTTGCCCTAAACGCATAATTAAGCGTTCAATTGCTGCAGGAGCAGACAGCCTCAAAATAGGCAATGTGAATTTCTTTATATCCAATGAAGATTTCTGAAATAAAGAAAATGATATAGACGATTTTTGAATGTAATAATAAAGAGCGATGGCTCCCAGCACTCTTACAATGACTGTCGCCCAGGCTGCTCCTGCTAAGCCCAACCCGTGAAATCCCAATAAACCAAAAATGAAAAAGTAGCCCAAACCGATATGGATGATATTAATCCACCAGCTTACTTTCATCGGTGTTTTTGTATCGCCAGCAGCTCGTAAAATACTTCCAAAGATAAACATTAAAGAAATAAAAACAGACGGGACAGCTACAATCCGAAAATAAACAGAGGCGTCTACTAAAACGCTTGGTTCTGCTCCCATAATACGAAGTAAAGGTTCTGTGAAAAATAAGGTGATAAGACCAAAAAATAAACCTATAAAAAAAGAAAGAATGGTTGACTGCTTAGCAACGGCTTTTGCTTGATCAATATTACCAGCACCGACATGACGTGCGATCAAAGAAGTAGCCCCTACTCCAACTGCCATGAAAATGGCGATATATACGGCTAGAACAGCATTTGCCACGCCTACTGCTGTGACTTCGTTTAATCCTAATTTTGATACAAAAAGTGTGTCTACAAATCCTACCACTGTTTGCAAAATATTTTCGATCATGGCAGGAACAGCTAATGCTAGGATGATCTTAATTTTTTGTTTTGTTGAACGCTCCTGACTGATACCCTCTGGAATCATCAAAAAAGTTAATCCCCTTATCGAATGAAATTCTCTAATGCTTTTTTTAATATAGGGCGATATTGTGAGAGCAACTTTGTAAAGTATACAAGTCCTATGATCACTCTTCACAAAACATACTAAGATTAGTATGTTTTTTTTGACATAGAAAAACTCCCCTAGTGAAGGGGAGCAAATATTTTAAGACAGCCTTTACTTTTTCTTAAAAAATTATTATATCCATTCTTTTTGTTAGGATTATTGTTTTGCGCCAAATGATGACTTATTATGAGCGGGCCATGTTGCCCGTTTTTTATTTGTTGCAATGATGTAAACGGCGGCAACTGCGATCAAGACTGCAATCAAGGAACCGAGATTAAATATTCCCTTTTCGGAGTACCATGCAATCGAGTATCCAATCGAACCGGCCATTAAAGCATAATACGTAAATGGGAGCAATGTTTTTCTAATAACTGCTCCTTCTTTTCCTACCAACCCGACTACTGCCGAAGCAGCGACGACATTGTGTACACAAATCATATTCCCAGCCGCACCACCTACCGCCTGAAGGGCAACAATCCAAGTGGGATCAACACCAATTTGGGAACCTACATTATATTGAAATAAAGAAAACATCATATTACTGATCGTGTTGCTGCCAGCTATAAAAGCGCCCAGTCCACCAATAAATGTGGAGAAAAAGGGCCAATAATTGCCCGCCAGCGCTGCTACTCCGTTCGCCAATTCAATTGGCATTTGATCATAACCTGCAGCACCGCCACCTGAATTTAAAAACACTTGAACCATTGGAACGGTAAAAATTAGCGCGGTTGAAGCTGAGATCATCGTTTTCCCTGAATGCATCCAAGCACGTATGTATGCGCTTCCATTCATTCCGTGAATAAAAAAGGTAATCAGTGACACAACAATAAAAATTGTTCCTGGTGAATAAAGCGGTTGAAAGCTAGCCGTAATATTTGTTCCAAACATATTCCGAATCTCAATCGTCCACGCTTGCAGCCATCCGCCGATTGGAAGCGATTTCAACCTGGTCGCCACTAAAAACAAGCCAACTAAAATATACGGAGTCCAAGCGCGAATCATGCTCATCTTGCCGTTCTTGTGTGCGATATCTTTAATCTCAATTTTTCCTATCCAATCCGGATCCCATTTAGACTTTTCTTCAAAATCCCATACTTCTTCTTGAGATGGCATTAAAAAACCTTTTTTCGTAGCGGCAATAACGATTGCTAATCCGACCAAGCCGCCAACCATGGAAGGAAATTCAGGGCCAAGGACATTGGCAACGATGAGATATGGTATCGTCATTGTAAAAGCCGCAAACAAGGCAAATTTCCAAACTTTAATTCCTTCAGAAAACGACTTGTTTTTTCCAAAAAATTTGGTCATTAGAGCTACAACAAATAATGGAACAAGAGTGCCCGTTATCATATGAAGAATAGCAACTTTCGCTCCAATCGAAGTGACCAACGACAGCAAGTTATCAGTAATCGTTGCATCAGCGGATAATCCTGATTGTACGCCGACAAGAATCGGTGTGCCGACAGCACCGAATGAAACGGGTGTGCTTTGAATGACCATGCCCGCCACAACGGCTGCCATCGCTGGGAATCCTAATCCTACTAATAATGGAACAGCAACCGCAGCTGGCGTACCAAAGCCTGCGGATCCTTCAATAAACGAACCAAATAACCATGCGACAATAATTACTTGAATGCGCCGGTCTGGAGAAATATCGGTGAACCCTTGCCGGATTGTTTTAATTCCCCCACTTTCTTGCAAAGTATTTAAAAGCAAAATGGCGCCAAAAATGATGTACAATAGTGTAGCAGCTACAACCAAACCATTTATGGAGGCAGCTATTACATTGGCTGCTGATACTTTCCAAACAAAGAGCGCAAGTATGACGGCCACAACATATGAAATCGGCATCGCTTTGCTAGCTGACCACCGTAACCCAACCAAGAAAATTCCGACGATTAAAATTGGAAGAAGCGATAAAAAAGCCAACAATCCAGTACTCACAAGAGATTTTCCCCTCCCTTATTCAAAATGTAATTCACCCACATGAATGGAAAATCATTGTACACTCATTATACCTTTTATTTTTTTAATTATCAATATTTTCTGAATTTTTTATCATTAACTAATTCCTTAGTTATGTAATAATAAAACCCTTGCCCTATTTGAAAAGTTGGAGCGAAATCCAATTCAAATAAGGCGAAGGTATTACTCAAGCATATTCAACAAAACCAAGCCGAGCAGAAATTTGCTTTCCTATTTCAATCATCCGCGGCTGAAGTTGTTTGAGCCTCTCATCTGTCATTCGAATGGTTGGTCCTGATACGCTCACGGCAGCAATGACCTTCCCCAAATGATCAAAAATTGGGGCAGCAATACAACGAATCCCATATTCGTTTTCTTCTAAATCTAGTGCATATCCTTGTTGTTTTACTCGAATGAGCTCTTTCAAAAATGCATCCTTATTCGTAATCGTATTTTTCGTATGCATCGGCAACCCTTTTCTGTCAAGGATGTCTAAAACGACACTTGACGGCAAATTGGCGAGAATGGCCTTTCCTACAGAGGTGCAATGCATTGGGGCACGTTTTCCGACTTTTGAATGCATGCGCAGCGTTTCATTTCCTTCCAATTTTTCAATATAAACGACTTCCCCTTGGTCATAAACAACCAGATGGATGACTTCGTTCGTCTCATTTTCTAATTTTTGCAGGAAAGGTTTTGCTTCTTTGCGAAGATCAATCGATTCTAATAGCTTCGAACTGATTTCCAAAAATTTATACCCCAGTTTATATCTTCCTGTTTCGGAATCTTGTTCAATATAGCCGTACCGGGCAAGTGTAGATAAGATTCGATACACGGAGCTTTTGTTGATATCTATCTGATTGGCAATCTCTGTGACGCCTAAACCTTCTTTTTTTAAGCTGACAAGTTGAATAATGTCCAACGCCCTGCTTACAGACTTGACCATATTGTCTCTTTCCACAGCCGTTCACCTTCTAAAATCTTGGCGGAATTTGCTAGAGTGCAAATTCCGCCATATAAATTTTCTTGATTCCCTTATATTATGACAGGAAGAACAAAAACTGCCAAGTTCTTTCTGTTCCATTATTCACTTTATCATTTGAATACTAAGATTGTTTCCTTCATAACGTGTTAACACGCTTTTTTGCAGCAACAACGGTATTTTTTAATGTGCCGATTCCTTTCATTTCGCATTCAATTACATCTCCTGCTTGAACAAAATCGGCTCCAACCGGACTTCCTGTTAAAAGGACATCACCGGGTTTAAGTGTCATGACAGATGATAAATAGGAAATCATTTTCCGAATGGAAATAATCATCAATTCCGTTGAACTATCTTGTTTTTTAACACCGTTCAACTTTGCTTCAACATGAATGCAAAATGTATCAACAGGGCCAAGGGGGGTAAATGTGTCAAACGATTTACCGATTGTCCAATGGCCATCTTCATGGAAAAACTGCGGCGCCGTTACGTCGTTGCCCACCGTGTACCCAAATACATAATTCAATGCTTCTGATTCCGGCACCATTTTCGTTTGTTTACCGATTACATTGCCAGCTCAGATTCAAACTTTACCCTATCTATTCCCTCTGGAATAACAATCTGTTCTTCAGGACCAATAACGGATGATGTTGGTTTAAAGAAAAAGACGGGAATCTCCGGCAATTCACGGGGAAGATCCTCCATTCGGGCGACGTAGTTGGCTCCGATTCCTATGATTTGATTGGGCACAAGTGGGGAAAGCCATTTTACATCATTGGCGCAATATTCATCTCCAGTATATTTCCAATCACCGAAAAGATCTCCGCTAATTTCCTTTATAACCCCATCATGGATGACGCCTTTTATATGTTTGCCTTCTATTGAAAATCTGGCAAATTTCATCCTAAAACCCCCTTCAAACAGCTTCATTTTTTTCTTTTGGACTGATCATTTTACGGGCCACTCCTGTCTCAATCGCTGCTTGGGCTACCGCCTCCGCAACAGCTTCAACAACCCTCTTATCAAATGGATGGGGGATCACGTAATCATTTGTAAGACGGCAAGGTTCGACCAAGTTGGCAATTGCATAAACCGCCGCCAGCTTCATCTTTTCGTTTATCTCTGAAGCATGCACCCGAAGCGCTCCTTTAAAAATTCCGGGAAAAGCGAGGACGTTGTTGATTTGATTCGGCAAATCGGAACGACCTGTCCCCACGACTGCCGCCCCGGCTGCTTTTGCAGGCCCCGGCATGATTTCCGGGATCGGATTAGCCATAGCGAAGATGATCGCATCTTTATTCATAGACGCCACCATGTCAGGAGTTACTGCTTCAGCGACCGAAACACCTATAAACACATCGGCTTTTTTAATAACTTCCGCCAATGATCCCTTTTCTTTGTTTATATTTGTCATTTTCGCAACCGACTCTTTCATTGCATTCATCCCATGTTGACGGCCATCATAAATTGCGCCTTTTGAATCGCACATGATAATATTTCCAACACCCAAACTTACAAGCAATTTTGTAATGGCGATTCCGGCAGCCCCAGCGCCATTGACAACCACTTTGATGCCGTTCATTCTCTTGTTTACAATTTTTAGTGCATTGATCAGCCCTGCGGCTGTGACAATTGCGGTTCCATGTTGATCATCGTGAAAGACCGGAATGTTCATTTCCTCTTTTAACCGTTCTTCAATGATGAAACAATTCGGTGCGGAAATATCTTCTAAGTTGATTGCTCCAAATGTCGGTTCCAATGATTTCACCGTTTGAATGATTTGCTCAAGACTCTGAGTGTTTAAACAGATGGGAAAGGCATCAATGTCCGCAAACGCCTTAAATAAAGCTGCTTTTCCTTCCATGACCGGCATCGACGCTGCACCGCCAATGTTCCCTAAACCTAAAACAGCAGACCCATCTGAAATGACTGCTACTAAGTTCCCTTTCATCGTATAGTCATAAATTTTTTCAGGCGCTTCATAGATTTCTTTACACGGCTCTGCAACCCCCGGAGAATAAACCAAGCTCAAATCATTGGCATTTTCCACAGAAACTTTAACACCAACATTTAACTTTCCTTTCGCGCGTTTATGAACTTCCAGCGCCTTTTCCTGAAGGTTTTTCATACATTCAACTCCTTCATAATAAAACTTTTCATTCATAACCAAAGCCACGCAACTAAAGATTTTGATCGGTTTTTGTGCATGGAAGATGTAGCTTTTAAATAGAAGACACCCTTTGGTAGGATGCCTTCATGATGAGAAGTTATTGTTTTACAGCATATTTTGCTTTTGCTTCAAGACGGCGGCGATGCAAAATCGGTTCTGTGTAGCCGTTAGGTTGATCATAACCTTTAAATACGAGGTCACACGCAGCTTGAAATGCAACGGAGCGGTCATAATCTTTTGACATCGGGCGGTAGCCAGGTTCATTTTCATTTTGCTTGTCGACTATTTTCGCCATCCGCTTAAGTGTTTCAAGAACTTGTTCTTTCGTAACAATGCCGTGATGCAGCCAGTTTGCGATATGCTGGCTTGAAATCCGCAACGTTGCCCGGTCTTCCATCAAAGCAATATTATTAATATCCGGAACTTTTGAACAGCCGATTCCTAACTCCACCCAACGAACAACATATCCTAAAATTCCTTGTGCATTATTATCTAACTCTTCTTGTATTTCTTCAGGGGTCCAATTCGGGTTTTCTGCAACCGGAATTTGTAAAATTTCATCACGGAGATCTTCAATCGTTTCAGCCAATTTGTTTTGGACATCTGTTACATTTACTTGGTGATAATGGAGAGCATGCAATGTAGCCGCTGTTGGTGATGGCACCCACGCAGTATTGCCGCCTGCTTTTAGATGGCCAATCTTTTGCTTGAGCATTTCCGCCATCATGTCCGGCATTGCCCACATGCCTTTTCCAATTTGCGCACGGCCTTGGAAGCCGCTTTGTAAACCGATATAGACGTTTGAGCGTTCATAGGCTTGCAGCCATTGAGATGTTTTCATATCATTTTTCCGAATCATCGGACCTGCTTCCATTGATGTATGGATTTCATCGCCAGTTCGGTCCAAAAACCCTGTGTTAATAAATACAACACGATCTTTTACTTCCCGAATACAAGCTTTCAAATTCAAAGTTGTGCGCCGTTCCTCATCCATCACACCAATTTTCAGCGTATTCCGTTTTAATCCCAGCAAATCTTCGACGCAGTTAAATAGCAAGTTGGCAAACGCCACTTCCTCAGACCCGTGCATTTTAGGTTTTACAATGTAGATCGAACCTTTCCTGGAGTTTTCAAATTTGCCATTTCCTAAAAGGGAATGTTTAGCAATCAAACTTGTTACAACCGTATCCAATATTCCTTCTTGGATCTCTTCTCCCTCTCCAATGAGCACTGCACTATTTGTCATCAAATGCCCAACATTACGAATGAGCATAAGTGAACGACCTGGGAGAGTGAACTTTTCTCCTGTTTTGGATGTGTATGTTCTGTCAGCATTAAGCGTACGTGTAATCGTTTTATCGTTTTTTGTAAAAGTAGCTGTCAAATCTCCTTTTATGAGGCCAAGCCAATTGCGATAAACAAGCACTTTGTCTTCCGCATCCACTGCCGCCACAGAATCTTCGCAATCCATAATCGTTGTAACAGCCGCTTCCAATAGAATATCTTTAATTCCCGCATCGTCATGTTTTCCAATTGGATGGCTTCGATCGATCTGGATTTCAATATGAAGACCGTTGTTCTTCAATAAAATGGCAGATGGTTTATCCGACTCTCCTCTATAGCCTACGAACTTTTCTCTTTCTTTAAGAGCGGTTGTCTTGCCATTCATTAAAGTGACAACCAAATTACCGTCTTCAACTGCGTATTGAACAGCGTCTCGGTGGAAATGTTCTTGCAACGGCACTACTTCATCAAGGAAGTTTTTCGAAAAGGCAATGACTTTTTCCCCGCGAATCGGATTATACTCTCCTTTTCGTTCAGCCCCATCTTCTTCGCTGATGACATCCGTTCCATAAAGAGCGTCATAAAGGCTTCCCCATCGGGCATTGGCGGCGTTGAGAGCGTACCGTGCGTTATTAATCGGCACTACTAACTGCGGCCCGGCTTGTAGAGCAATTTCGTCATCGACATTTTCTGTTGTAATCTTAAAGTCTTCCACTTCTTGTTCTAAATAGCCGATTTCCTGCAAAAATGATTTATAGGCTTCAAAGTTGAATTTGTTGCGATGTTTTTTGTGCCATTCGTTGATTTTTTGCTGGATTTCATCACGACGCTTAAGCAAATTTTTATTAATAGGTGTCAATTCATAAACAAGGTTCTCAAACTGAAGCCAGAATTCATCTTTTTCCACACCGCTTCCCGGCAATGCTTCATTGTTGATAAAATCATACAAATTTTCAGCTACTTGCAAATTGCCGACTTTTACATAGTTTGTTTTCATGGGCACAATTCCTCCTTTAAATGTTAATAATTGTTGTTTGTTATTACGAAACACTGTTTCGTAATTGTTTAAAAAAGGATAACATGATGATGGAATCATTTCAATAATTTTCTTAAAATTCTTTTTTATGATGCTGTAACAGATTTCCCCTCTTTTTTCACTTCCAAACAACGTCCCGGAGTTGGGAAGAGCTTCCCGGCATTTAATAAATTTTTCGGATTAAATACTTCCCGAATATCCGTTTGCGCCGCTATTTCTTCGTCGCTAAAAATGAAGCGCATCTCTTCTCTTTTCTCGATCCCTACTCCATGTTCACCTGTAATCGATCCGCCGGCATCTGCACATGCTTGCAAACAGGCGCTGCCAGCTTTTAAAGCCTTTTCTGTTTCGCCCGGTTTTCTGGCATCAAAAAGTACAAGCGGGTGCAGATTGCCATCGCCAGCATGAAAGATATTTGCGATGCGCAGACCATACTCTCGACTAATTTCGTGAATTCTGTTTAACACTTCGGGTAATTTGCTGCGGGGAATCACACCATCCTGAACTAAATAATCAGGAGAGATCGCCCCCATTGCGCCAAATCCAGTTTTGCGGTTTGCCCACCATCTAGCTCTTTCCTCTTCACTTTGTGCCACTTTTACTTCTCGAACATGATTTCTCTTGCAAACTTCTAAAATTTGATGGATTTGCTCGTCTATACCTGCGGATATTCCATCCACTTCAATGAGCAAAAGCGCTTCAATGTCTTTTGGATGGCCGACAGGAAACGCTGCCGCTTCAACCGCTTCTATTGCTATTTGATCCATCATTTCAAGGGCTGCTGGTACAATTCCGGCAGAAATAATGTCCGATACGGCTTGACTGCCATCCGCAACGTTGTCAAAATAAGCGAGCACCGTTTGCTTTGCTTCCGGGTTTTTTAAAATACGAACCGTTATTTTCGTCACAATTCCTAAAGTTCCTTCTGATCCTGTTAAAAGTCCTAATAAATCATAGCCCGGTGCATCAGGTATTCCATCCTTGCCTATTTCAATGACTTCGCCATTTGGCAATACCACTTCAAGCCCTAAAATGTGATTTGTCGTCACACCATATTTTAGACAGTGTGCACCGCCTGCATTTTCACCGACATTTCCGCCGATGGTGCAGCAATATTGGCTTGATGGATCAGGCGCATAATAATATCCTTTGTCCGAAATGGAGTTCGTCAGTTTTAAGTTGACAAATCCAGGTTCCACTACTGCACGCCTGTTTTCAAAATCAACGCTTATAAGGCGTTTCATTTTTACAAGACTAATGATTACTTCCCCATTCAACGGGATCGCCCCGCCGCTGAGACCAGTTCCGGCGCCGCGGGCGAGGAACGGCAAATCATGTTCGTGGCAATATTTCACAATTTTTGCGACTTCTTCTGTATTATTCGGGAAAACGACTGCCCTCGGCAAACGACGATGAATGGTAAAGCCATCGCAATCATAAGCTAATAAATCTTCTTTTTTATACAAGATGGAACGGTTTCCTTCAACAATGTTTGCAAGGTTTTTTATATGTTTGTCATTTGTTCTTATCCCTTTTAGAGACATTCCTCCCCCTCCTTTAGGCGATCTTCTTTTTGGTACGCCCAATCCAGCAGCTGTACGGTATGAACAATTTTTTGATTTCTTCCGTTTTTTTGAACACCCATCGCCATCTGCAGCATACAGCCGGGGTTTCCCATTACAATCATTTCTGCTTCTTTAGGAACATTCTTCATTTTGCTATCAAGCACTTCTTTAGCCATCTCCGGATTTGTTATATTGTAAATGCCAGCACTGCCGCAGCATCGGTCAGCATTCGCCATTTCAACCATTTCGACCCCAGGTATATCAAGAAGAAGGCTGCGAGGTTCGTCACGAATGCCCTGCCCATGAGCTAAATGGCATGCATCATGATAGACAACACGAGCCTTGATTTCGGCGATGGGCCTTTTATAACCAGTGTCATAAAGGTATTTTGAAATGTCTTCCACCTTTTTTGAAAATGTTTCAGCTTTTTGGCGCCAAACGGGGTCTTCACGGAACAGCTCCGGATATTCTTTTAACATACATCCGCAACCGGCAGAATTTACAATTACTTTTTCAGCATGTTGGAATGCTTCAATATTTTGTTTCGCTAATTTTCTCCCCATTTCCCGGTCGCCTGCATGAACATGAAGAGCCCCGCAGCAAGTTTGATTTTGCGGAATCATAACGTCATTTCCATTTCGAGTTAACACGTTAATTGTTGCTTCATTAATTTCGCTGAACATGACATCCATTACGCAGCCAGTTAAAAACGCAACCGTACTCTTCGTTTCTCCTTTTGCTTTAATGACTTTTTCATGTTTGTACTTTTTCCGCACAGGCTTTTTCACTTCCGGCATGATCGCTTCCATTTCGGCTAAATGCTGCGGCATGATATTGATCAGCCCTATTTTACGGACAAACGTTTGCATGCCGCTTTTTTGATACAATTTCAACACATTTCCTAACGTGTACAAGCGATTGTGGTGCGGAAACAAACTATGCAAAAACAGATGGCTGACCGCCTTTTTCCAGCCTTTTAACGGCATGGCTTGGCGAATTTGACCGCGCGCTTCTTCTATCAATCCCCCTACATCGACGTCCGCAGGACAAGCGGTAGTACAAGCGCGGCAATCAAGACAAGCAAAGACAGGATCCATAAAATGTTCGTTCACTTCAAGCTTTCCTTCTGCAACTGATTTAATCAAATGGACGCGTCCGCGGGGAGAATGCTGTTCCTGACCCGTGATCTCATAAGTTGGGCACGATTCTAAACACATACCGCAATGGACACAATCCGCCCATTTGTTTTCATCAGGCGGATCACTCCAAAGGTAATTGCTGAAGCTGTTGGTTTGACAGGCTGGTTCTTTGATAAGATCACTTTCATTTAATCCCATATTTAAATCCCTCCCACAAATCGCTTCGGATTGAGAATGTTGTTCGGATCAATCTTTGTTTTGATTCCTTTGAAAAGAAAGAAATATGGCGGATTTTCCCCCCAAACCTCTATTTTCTGGCGTAAAATAAACGGCAAATGTTTAATGACTGCATACCCATTGAGCTCTTTGACAAAATTCCTTAAATGCTGAATTGCTGAAATGACGTTTTCGCTGCCGCCTCTTAAAATGATTTGACACAATCCGTGGCCTAATCCACCGTGGGCTTCGATAAGCAAATTGTGCGTATCCTGTAATAAATGGCTTTCCCTAATAACTTTTAGGACATCTAAATTGACAACTCCGATTTTCAATACTGCTTCAGTCTCCCCTGTCTGATTAGACACCCTGCCATTCGGGCTGATTGTATAAAAAGATTGCCAAAACTTGCGCGCTTTCTCTTGAGCAAGAATGGTCATTTTCGTTTTAGGAGGCTGAATGCTTTTTAGAAAAGATTCTTGGTAATGAACCGAACTTTCATTATCTTCAAAACTAATGGCCAATGTATAAAATTTTTCACCCGTTAGCTTTTCAGCCAAAGACGGACTTATCAGTTCCAGTGAGACAGGTTCCATCTGCGAATCTAAAAACGCCGCGGCAAATGATCGCATTTCAGCAAAATCTCCTTCTGTAAATGATAAAAGAACATTGCTTTCATATTTTGGCAAAGGACGGAGTTTTAAAGTGATTTCCGTCAAAATCCCCAAAGTGCCCATGGAACCGACAAAAAGTTTGTTCATATCATATCCGGCGACATTTTTCACGACCTTTCCGCCTGTTCGGATGACCTTGCCATTTGGATAAACAACTCGAAGCCCGATGACTGCATCTCTGGCGGATCCATATGCCAAACGTTTGGGACCGCTTTCATTCGCGGCGATAATACCTCCGATGGTCGCATAATCCGGCCAAGCAGGATCTAGAGATATTTTTTGGTTATGTTCTTCTAAGTACTGTTGCAATTCTTGAAATGGTGTACCTGCTTTCACTGTTAATGTCATATCTCCCACTGTATGCTCGACGATTCCTTTTAGATTTGCTAAGGAAAGCAAAATATCAGCCGAATCAATTAGACCGCCAAACCCCCGCTTTGTTCCTCCGCCCACAATAGAAACGGTTTTCCCATTTTTGTTTGCATATTGCAAGATGTGTGAAATTTCGTTTTCAGTTTTTGGATAGACTGCGACTTTTCCGCCATTTCCAAGTGGATGACCTTCATTTTCCTTTACTTCCATTTGACTTTCGGGGAAAACATCTTTTAATTCTGTGTACAACTCTCCTTGGAGCAAATCAAGCACCTCCTATGTTTTGTAATAAGAAACACCGTTTCTATAAATTCGCAAAAGAACAAGCGTTTTAAATCATTTTCTTTCAATCGACTGCAACACTTCTCTTATTACACATATTTGATATGTTATATGTTTACAATTATTAAAACACTCTTATGAAGATTTTTCAACGAATTTTTTGAATTTACAAAAAAATAAGAAAAATGAAATTCTATTAAACTTGCCGTACGGCAAGATGATCTGATGTATAGCCCCCTATCTTTTTTCTCCCTGCCAATATCCTATCAACGAAAAAAGAGACTGAATTGAAAAAGAATTTTTTTATGGTCCATTCCAAACAGCCTCTTTTGAACAAAAATTATTTTGTATCTGGAAGAAATATGGTACAAGCGGCAGCGGAAAATCTTATTATTCAGAATAGTCCGAAATGATAGCCCTCGGAAAAGAAATCCAGTTCTTGGGTAGAATAGCGCTTAAAACAACACTTAAACACGCATGCCTGGAAGTTCAAACGTTAGCTGTTTCAAAAGTACAATATATGTCAACGAACAACAGCAGCAAATTAATTGGATATTTAACAGCTGTTTATGGTTTCCACCCGTTTATACTAATGAAGAAAGGAACTGGAATACTACACAAGAAAATCCCAATCCCTACACCACTATAAAACAAACCGTTAAATATTTGCATATTATGCTTTTTCAATACTTGAAGCACTATACTAGAAACTAAGACAAAGGCTACACCGCTGCTAAGGCCTGAAAAAAACCTGAACAGGTACCAAAATATATTATTTACTGACCATTCCCATGAGCAGAGTCGTAAAAATGTTCAAAGCTAAAAATATCTTTAAATAAATTGATTCATATCTTCTCAAATTAAAAAAGCTAACAAATAAAGTTCCAGCCAAATTTCCAGCCATCGATTTAGTTATATTCAAGTAGGGGAGGATAGGGTATAAGCAAATCTTCTGATCCCCATTACAATAATCAATGCAATAATACCGCCGCATAAAGTAAGCCGCGGTTTCATAGTCATCCTTTTATTAATGGGAAGTTACTTATAATTTCTTCTATTTGATTGATGATTGTTTCGATCAGTTCGGCGGCATGCAAATTTTTGCTTAGTCGAGGATTTTGCCCGCACCAAAGCGACATCCACTCTTTATTTTTCTGTTTTGCAGCTTCTGACCGGATATCTTGGGTGAGCATATTTTGAATCGGATAAGCTGGAAAAGCATCTTCATGCTCTTTCATTTTGATGATAAATTCATTTTTTAATCCCCTTGCTGGCTTGCCGCTGAATGCTGAAGTGATTACTGCCTGTTCTTCGGTACCGTTTAATATTGCTTCTTTATGGAGTTCATTTGCTCCGCTTTCTATACAGGTAAGAAAGGCTGTTCCCATTTGAACCGCTTGCGCTCCCAATACAAGAGAAGCTAAAACTCCTCTGCCATCCATGATACCGCCAGCTGCAATAATAGGAATTGAAACATGATCCGCTACTTGCGGAATAAGGGCCATTGTTCCGATCATTGAATCATCAAAGGATCCTGCAAAACTGCCCCTATGCCCCCCAGCGTCACTGCCTTGAACGACAATCATATCCATCCCAGCCTCTTCATTCAATATGGCTTCTTTTACTGTTGTGGCTGTTCCAATTGTGACAATACCATTATTCTTTAATTGATGAATAATTTCTCTCTGAGGAATGCCAAATGTGAAGCTGCAAACTGGTACTTCATATTTTAAAACGATTTGAATTTGTTCATCAAAAACAGAAGTGTTGATTTGCGGAACATCATTCTTTTTTTCGATCCCTAACATTTGGCGGATAGGTTCCAGCAGTTGATTCGCTCTTTCAATTTCTTCTTGAATGACTGCCGGATGTTCAGGAACAAACAGATTGACACCAAATGGTTTTGAAGTCAATTCCTTTATTTTTTGAATATCCGACTCTAATTTTTCCGGCGTCATATAACCCGCCCCTATCATCCCTAGACCACCTGCATTGGATACAGCAGCAACAAGTTCGGGAGTCGTGATCCCTCCCGCCATTCCCGCTTGTATAATCGGAATTTTAATTGATAGTTTGTCTGTTATTTTTGTATGATTCCACATGCCATGTTCCTCCTTGCCTTATATACGTCAAATCTATAGGTTAACAATACAATAATCATAGCTGTTGGCATTCAATTAATAATGCCATTCATACGATTTGGTCAGCAGCAGAAAAAACGATCACCCAAAACTTAGTGAAACATCAGTTGCCCGGCTCTTTTATTTCTCTTGTTCCCATCCTTCCATCCTAAAATTCACATTATTGGACTGAAATCATGTTGTTCATTCAAGCTGCTTCTACATTCATCTGAAATTGACTTGTATAAAGATGAAAATTTATTTTTTTAATATTTCGCAAATTGTCTTCTATAAATAGTTTATGACCCCATTTTGATGGTGTAAAATAGAAAAAAATGATAATTGTTGTTATGAATCAATTTGAGTGATGGGGGAGAAATAATGTTTGAGCTACAAGATTTAAGAATCATTGCAGCAATAGCAAAAAATAAGGGGATTACGAAGGCTGCAAAAGAGCTTGGATATGTACAGCCCAATGTTACGGCTAGACTAAATAAATTAGAAAGCTGTTTAGGTTTTCCATTATTTATAAGAACCAAAAAAGAGGTTATTCTCACACCGAACGGCAAAGTCTTTCTTAACTATGCTAATTTGATTTTAAATTTGTGTCGCGAAGCTGAAAAAGCAATGAATAAACTGGCAATCCCCGATGGAGAATTAAACATAGGCTCCATGGAAACAACCTCCTATGTACGTCTTCCCCACATATTAAAACAATATTCAGCTAATTATCCTAACGTAAAAATTAAATTGCAAACCGGTACCACAAAAGAATTAATAGATAAGGTCTTACATCATGATATAGAGGGTGCATTTGTTGCTGGACCTGTTAATCATCCGGATCTTATCGAAAACGTTATTTTTAAAGAAAGACTGGTACTTATCACCAATACTCCTGACAATCCTCTTAAAAACAAGGAATGCACTTTAGTTGTATTTAAAGAAGGGTGTTACTATCGAGAAGTGTTTACCAGAATCATGAACGACTATCATATAACGATTCAAAATGTAATAGAGGTAGACGCCGCACAAGCTATTTTAAATTGTGTTCGTGCAGGAGTTGGAATTTCTTTGATTCCCGAGTCTATGTCAAAATTAACAAAAAGTCTATACACATATCCCATTGATAAGGACTACGTAAACGTAGATACTGTGTTTATCACTCGTAAGTCACTTGCCAAAACATTAGCTTTTAACAAATTTGTTGAACTTTTAACTCTATAAAAATGAAGCAACAAGTTTTTTCAAGAAAATCATGAATGATTGAATTCATAAAATAGCTTTCTTTTCTTTTGATAAGTGACTCCTTTCCTCTTTCGATTTCAAATTTTTCGGTATTTTTTCTTTTTGTCAGATCCAATAATTTTTACGTGCTAATTGTTATTTGAAAAACTGTCGAGGACCGTGTTTCAGAATCAATGGGGTTTCTGTTTTTCTTCACAGCGGTAAAAAGGCCACATCATGCGGGAGAGGGAACATCTCTTAAATATCTATAGCTTATCAGCCTATTGAAGTAAGCAAAAAATTTTAGATGGATGAAATTTACAAACCTTGCAAAACCTTTTAATTCGAACTTTTAATTAATTGGATCAGCTGTTCATATTTTACGGTATGATCAACACAACTTAAATTTGCCTCTCCTTTTGTACCAATTTTTACCTAAATCAGTATTTGTGAAATGCAGCTTCATTTTCTAATCTTGAAAGGAACTGCCACGAATTTCCTATTTCCAAATATAATCACCACTATGAACAAAATTTATGGTAATATATTGAATATTGCAGCATGTTTATTTTACATTTAGCTACTGCACTATTTATCGCAATAAGAGGCAGGATACTGCCACTCTAATAGAGTAAACGAAAATCAAGAAGCAATAAATAGACAATAAAAGGTTTGTTTCACTTTTCTCATAGTCACAGCAAAATCGTGATGCTCATCCAATAGCGAAACATTTTAAAAACATGGCTTGTACTCTATATAACACCTTGTCAATGAATCTTTGGCATTTTTCTCGATGGATGGCAAGCGGTTGAAGTCTAGACTTGCCGCTATTTTTGTATTATCAAAAATTGGAGGCTTGTCTCGTTTTTTTGTGCACATTTTCACAAATAAATTCAGTTTGACTTGTTACATTAATTTTTGAAGCAAGGTTTCACTCATATTTTTTACACTTTTTCAACTGTGCCTTGCTTGTAATACTTGAACTTTGTTATTTTTTCTGTTCTTAAACAAACCGTGCCTTCATTACATCTGTCAATTTCCCAGTCGGTTGTAATAGAAATTGGCTGATTTCTCGGAGTATTTATTCGCAATTTTGCCTTACATGTTTGTAACAGTAGTGCAGGAAAACTTGAATTAAATAGTTTATCTATAGGTTTATTTGATCATAATAACGGAAGTAAGGAAAATGATTTGAACATTTTTCCTTTGTATCATTCAACAAATTGAACGTCTAAATTTGTCGTTTTATACAAAAAGAAATTGAAATAGAGTTGAAATAGAGTATGATAAAATTTATTCAAATCTAAATGTAAGCGTCACAATTTGATTACCAAGAGGAGTTGCGGGGAATAATAACTTAATTTTTCGATCATGAAATCTGACATATGATGACCTTCGCAACAGAACATTGAAAGGGATTTCATGTATAAACTTAAGGAGGAACAATCATGGAAAATCAGCTGCAAAGAGGTTTAAAAGAAAGACATATTACACTGATTGCATTAGGTTCTGCAATCGGAGTCGGGCTGTTTTTAGGATCTTCAAGCTCAATCAAGCTGGCAGGTCCCGGTATAATGTTATCCTACCTTTTCTGCGGAATCATTTTATTTTTCATTTTAAGAGCGTTAGGAGAAATGGCTGTCCATCATCCCGTTGCCGGTTCATTCAGCCAATACGCCAATGATTATCTTGGTAATCTGGCAGGATATATTACAGGGTGGAATTATTGGTTTGTATGGGTCATTACTTGTATGACCGAGCTGACAGCCGTTGGAATCTATATGGAATTTTGGTTTCTGGAGGTTCCGCGATGGATTTGGATTCTGGCAGCATTAATCATCATGATGAGCTTTAACTTTCTTCAAGTCAGTGCTTACGGTGAGTTGGAATTCTGGTTTGCCCTAATCAAAATTATTGCGATTATCTTTATGATTATTATTGGCTTAGCCATGATTTTGTTCGGATTCGGCAATAACGGAGTTCCTACAGGAATCAGCAATTTGTGGGAGCACGGCGGCTTTCTTCCTAACGGTCTTGAAGGTGTCTTAATGTCATTTCAAATGGTTATGTTTGCCTTTCTAGGAATCGAAATGATCGGCGTAACAGCCGGTGAAGCAAAAGATCCGGAAAAAACGCTGCCTAGAGCCATTAATTCTACTTTACTTCGTATATTAATTTTTTATGTGGGTGCGTTGTTTGTCATTTTGTCCATTTATCCGTGGAATGAAATCGGGACAAGTGGAAGCCCCTTCGTTTTAACCTTTGACAAAATCGGTATCCCGGCTGCAGCAGGCATTATCAACTTTGTCGTTTTAACCGCTGCCCTTTCCTCCTGTAATACAGGAATTTTCAGTTCGGGACGTATGTTATACAACCTTTCCCATAATGGACAAGCTCCGAAGGCATTTGGCACATTAAACAAAAAAGGCGTTCCTTTTAGAGGGGTTATGGTTACATCAGCCGTTTTATTATTCGGAGTTCTGCTCAACTATTTAGTACCGGCTCAAGTATTTACTTGGATTGCATCTATCTCAACATTTGGTGCTTTATTGACTTGGTTTATTATTTTATTAGCACAATGGCGATTCCGAAAATCGATTACACCTGAACAACAAAAAAATATCAAATTTAAAACCCCGCTATACCCGTTATCCACTTTCATTGCAGGGGGGTTTCTCATATTTGTCGCAATTCTGCTCGGCTACTATCCAGACACAAGAATCGCCTTAATAGTCGGTCCGCTTTGGGTTGCCATTTTAGTCATTGCATATTACGCTGCCAACTTGAATAAAAGACAAAACGAAGCTGAAGTGAAAGAGACTTGATCGTTTTGGACAGCGGTTCGCTATCGAATGTCTTACTTTTAAAAATGCGGTTTACAATTTTCTAACCGCCTGATCAATCGTTAAGAGGCACCATCTCTGATAGGGGTTCTCTTTTCGTTTTGATCTGGTATCTTTCGAAAAGGAGTCTATATTTTCAAACGATTTTTCAAGATGCATTTAAAACTTTTTAAGGGGGACTGCAAATTTTTGAATAGTTCAATTACATATATTAGGTTTACAGGCTATTAGCCATAATAAAGCCGAGGAAGCGATGACACTTGGAACAAATTATTCAATACCTGCAACACTTAATTCCATCATTTCGGAACGATACTGTCTAAATGTTGACGAACAGCCTCTTCGGTCATTTCGCCGGTAATTTTATCCATCGATTTCTCCCTTTTCATTAATGAGAAAAGTAATCGGAAGGGTTTGAACTTTGTATAGATCGGCTGTATCTCCTTTCCAATCCAACAAAACGGGAAAACTCAATCCTTTTTTAGATACGAATTGATCCACTAATATTCTTGGTTCACCTACATCAACGGCCAGAATTTCAATTCCTTTATCTTTATAATCTTTATAAGCCGATTCTAAATACGGCATTTCTTTTTCACAAGGAGGACAATAGGTTGCCCAAAAGTTAAGCAGAACCCTTTTCCTCGATAATCCTCTAAATTGACTTCATTCCCTTTTAAATCAATTAAAATAAAATTAGGAGCAAGGGTTGTTCCAGTTGAAGCAGTTTCTCCTTTGTCCAATAGAAAGAAGGACTAAAATTGAAGATGCAGTTTTTTCAATTTCGATCCAATTCGAACCTGTTATACTAATGTCATTATTTATTTGCACCTATCAAAACGGATAGTTCACTTGTAATGTTATGAAAAATTTATAGAGAAAAGTACAACCGAAACCAAACAACAAAATTCCAGCAATAATCGAAACAGTCATTATTGCTTTTTTATTCATTGCTTTTCGTGTAACCGAAATGATAGTAAGAAGTATAATGTCATGTACCAATATTCCTGATAAGATTCCTGATGCAGTAATAAAAAAATCAGCTGTATTCGCTTGAGAAAATGAATCTGTCAGCACTACACCAAAAATTGATATCCAAAAAATTAAATTACTTGGCGAAATTGCAACAAGTATACCATTTCGATATGTTTTTCCAATCGATTTATAAGTTGCTTCGCCAATCATTGTCATATCGTGATTTGCATTTTTTATCGAATCATAAGCTAAATAAAATAAAAAAACAGCGCCTAGCAGCCATAATGGAATTTGTATTAAAGGGGCCGATAATAGGGGAGCCAACCCTAAATAAATGGCAATAATTAAAAGAAAATCAACTGTCATCCCGCCTAACCCCACTGCCCAACCATGTAAAAAACCATGTTTAATCCCTTGTTTAGTCATTTCAATTGTGATGGTTCCTATCGGTAAAGCAATCGTTAACCCCATTAAAAAGTATTTCAAATATATTTCCATTTTGATAGCCTCCTAACTTATTTTGAAAAAAAATCTTTTTTGTTTAAAAGGAACAATTTTTAAAAAATAATATGTCAGACAGGACAAATGGAAAAGTTAACCTTTTTATTCTAATGATACTGACTCGGTAACGTCAATAATTTTGTATAATGCAAGATAAATAAAGTACCTCTGATGGAATTTTAGAATAGAGGGCTATTTTCGGCTAAATATTAAGTCTCCTGTACGGTCAATAATGATTCATTGTAACATTTTTCAAACGTTTGCTGAAAGACTTCCTTTGCTTCGGTACTCCTCTCTACTTTTGCTCTGCCCATTTCTCATGAAAGTTTATATCATCAAATATACAACTTTTCCCCGAGATTGCTAAACTGCTCAAATGCCCATCGATTTCAACTATTTCCGAATTTCTTTCGATCGCATTGGTCGTATAATGCACATTCCGACCCCTGCTTGAAAAGTCCATAATATTCAAGTCGTTCCACGATTGCACCTTTCTCGGGAACTTACTTGACCAGTTGGTTCAAAGAAAAATGAAAGAAATAGCAGTTCCTAAAACGTAGGAAGAAAGATGTGATTTTTTTACATTCGACTCAAAGTCGAAGTAAAAAAATGTTCAGACACATTAAGGGTGATCTGCAGATGATCCTTGCAGGAGGGCGAGTTTGGAATTGTGGCAATAGTTCACAGCATCCTGAAAATATGGGTCCGCATTTTCAACTCAGACAAGAATCGAAAAATTAGAAAAGCCAGCGGAGAAAAACAACTCATTTTTCTCTACTGGCTTCATTTTAGAATTTATCGGACCGTTCCTGTACTTCTCATTTGCATAATAAGGCCTATTGAAGAATTGGTTTTTGCTTTTATTACTAGTTGAAAAGGTAATAAAAATCCAAATTATATTTGACAAAATCAACATTTCACGTTGTTTCTCTGACATTTCATTTAAGCACGCTTCTCGTTAGAGAATCCATGTCAAGCCCTTGATGGATAGATCACATACATATATGTATATTTATTCAAAATTTTGATAAAGATATACTGCAACACTCTGTATTTTTTTCTTGCAGAAAACAAACTAAACTTTTTGAGCTAGTAATAACTTTACAAAAATTTTATAAATCACCGTAAAAAAAATTAAATGAATTGTTTACTTTTTCCTGACTTTTTAAAGATTTTTACTATATTTTTCTCTTTTCTAAACAAAATAAGATTGAATTGTAAGCTAATAGAAAAGAAAGGAGAAAAGGAGAATGGATGAAAGAGTTTTAGAGGTTCAAAGATGGCTGAATAAAACCTATGGCGGTAGAGCTGGTTTTAATGAAGTGACTGAAGACGGAATTACTGGATGGGAAACGGTTTATCGCTTAATCCGGGCACTACAATTGGAAATGACAATTGTTTCTTCCAACGGTAATAAAGGAAACTGTTCTCCAATATCAATGATGAAAATCAGAATATTCAGTTAAATAAAAGTGGTTTCGTTCTAAATCTGTGCTGTTATTCGTTTTAATTCCCTTTAAACGAGCAGAGCGATCTAGTAAAGGTCGTCTTGAATGTTTAACCAGTGCCAATATCAAAACCTATATTTGAGCCACGATCTACTTTAATCAGCTTTAGATGTTCTTCTTTTGGACATAAAAACACCCCTTTAGACAATCATAATCTAAAGGGGTAAAACTGTGCAATTTTTTATAAACGGTATGACTTTATTCAAAGCCACATATCCACTACCCAATTGCTTTATTCGACTGTTACGCTTTTGGCTAGGTTGCGTGGTTTGTCGACGTCGCAGCCGCGGTGAAGGGCAGCGTAGTATGCAATGAGCTGCATTGGAATGACGGCAACAAGCGGAGTTAGATCTTCATGAACTTTTGGCAAGATGAAACGGTCATCATCTTCTTCAAGTCCTTTCATGGAAATAACGCATGGATATGCACCGCGGGCAACAACTTCTTTTACATTTCCGCGAATGCTTAAGTTTACATGCTCTTGGGTTGATAAAGCAATGACCGGTGTTCCGTTCTCAATTAACGCAATGGTTCCATGCTTTAACTCGCCGCCGGCAAATCCTTCCGCTTGAATGTAGGAAATTTCTTTTAATTTGAGCGCGCCTTCTAAGCAGACGTAATAGTCAACGGCACGGCCGATAAAGAAGCAGTTTCGAGCTGTCAAAAGATAGTCCCGGGCAATTTGTTCCATTTCATCCTTTTGGCCGCATAGTGTTTCCATTGCATTCGAAATAATGGCAAGTTCTTGCAATAGGTTAAAATCAAGCTTGATTCCTTTTGTTTCAGCTGCAACAGCTGCTAAAATGGCAAGAACCGCAATTTGTGCTGTATATGCTTTTGTAGACGCAACCGCAATTTCAGGTCCGGCATGAAGCAGCAGCGTATAGTCCGCCTCACGGGAAAGAGTTGAACCCGGAACATTCGTTATAGTTAATGCTTTATGTCCAAGCTCCTTCACTTGAACAAGCACCGCACGGCTGTCTGCCGTTTCTCCGCTTTGTGAAATGAAAATAAACAGCGGATTATTTGATAAAAGCGGCATATTGTATGAAAATTCACTGGCAACGTGCACTTCTGTCGGTACTTTTGCCCATTTTTCGATTAATTGCTTTCCTACAAGCCCTGCGTGATAGCTCGTTCCGCACGCTATAATATAAATGCGGTCCGCTTCATGAACAGCTTGAACAATTTCTTGATCAATTTTTAATTGATCGTGTTCGTCTTGATATTTTTGAATAATTTTACGTATAACAAGCGGTTGTTCATCAATTTCTTTCAACATGTAGTGAGGGTATGTTCCTTTTTCAATGTCGCTTGCATCAAGTTCAGCAGTATATGGAGCGCGTTCTATTACGTCCCCGTTTAAATTTTTGATTGTCACTTGATCACGAGTGACAATAACAATTTCTTTATCCATTAATTCGACAAATTGATTTGTTACTTGCAGCATTGCCATGGCGTCTGAAGCAACAACATTAAAGTCTCCGCCAAGTCCCACAAGAAGAGGGCTTTTGTTTTTCGCAACATAGATCACGTCTCGGTCATTTTCATCTAATAGAGCGACCGCATAAGATCCCTTCAACAAGGATAATGTTTGGCGAAATGCTTCTTCGACACTTAAACCTTTGTTGACAAATTGTTCAATTGTTTGAACAATAACTTCCGTATCCGTTTCACTTTTTAATTCAACATTTTGTAAATACTCACGCTTTACTTGCAAATAGTTTTCAATGACACCGTTATGCACAAGTGTAAAGCGTTTGGATGCACTTTGGTGAGGATGCGCATTTTCTTTGCTAGGCGCTCCATGAGTAGCCCACCGTGTGTGGCCAATTCCGATGGAAGCTGAAACACTTCTGTCCACACCTTCACGAAGCTCCGCAATGCGTCCTTTTTCTTTAAATACATATGTTCCTTCTCCGTTTAATACTGCAATACCTGCAGAGTCATAGCCTCTGTATTCTAATTTTTCCAAACCGCGCAATAAAATTTCCTTGCAGTCTTGTTGTCCGATATATCCTACAATTCCGCACATAGTCTTTAGTTTCCTCCCCATTTAAAGGGGACAAAAGAAGCCTGAACAACTGGGGACAGATCTCTTTCCAGCCATCAAAGCTTCTCTGTCCCCTCACACATGTTTTGTAAAATGTATCCCGTTATGTCACAGTCTTTTTGTGCAAAGAGTCGCCTCTTTGTTTTAAGACGTGACTTTACGGCTGTACGGGAAGGCAACCGGGAGGCATCCGCCGAAACTTCGATAAACCTCCTCCTCGTCAACTAAGCAGATGTCCGCTCCTGCTTAGTCCAGGCGCTTTACAATAAAAAATTTTCTAACTGCCCACCTTTCTATTCTAGAATGTGCTAAAACAATTTATATATTACAATATGGAAAAGCAGTTCGTCAATTCATTTCTGTCTTTCCATATTGTATTATATGATTTCAAGCGTTTCCTCGATACAATGAATATTCAATAAAGAAAGGGAGCTTGCCTCCCCACAACCTCCTGAAAGTAGCCGGCATCCGCCAGCTACTTTCAGATAAAAATCGAAAAATAAAAGCAAGGGGGTGTCTAATAAGTCGTTTTTACGGCTTATTGACGCCCCCATGAATGTTTTAGAAACGTTGATATATCGGTGTTTATGATTTTTTGTTTTCAATGGGGATTTGACTTTCTGGACAGCCCCTATTTATTTTAGAGACTTACCGGACAGTCCCGTCTCTTCATCATTCAAAGCCCATTTCCGCTTTGATGACTTCCACAATTTTTTTCACGTACCGCTGGCATTCATCTTCCGTCGGCGCTTCGGCCATTACACGAATGAGCGGTTCTGTTCCGGAAGGACGTACGAGAATTCTTCCATTTCCGTTCATTTCTTTTTCTACTTCTTCTATAACAGCTTTTACTTTTTCATTTTCCATGACAGCCTGCTTGTCCTGCACCTTTACATTGATCAAAAGCTGCGGGAATTTTTTCATTTCACTCGCAAGTTCAGAAAGCTTTTTGCCTTTTGTCTTCATTATGTTGACAAGCTGAATCGCTGTTAAAAGACCGTCACCCGTCGTATTGTAGTCAAGAAAAATAATATGTCCGGATTGCTCTCCACCTAAATTGTAGTTGTTTTTCTTCATCGCTTCGACAACATAGCGATCGCCGACAGCGGTTTGAACGCTTTTTAGTCCATTTGCCTCCAAAGCTTTATAAAAGCCTAGGTTGCTCATAACTGTCGATACAACAGTGTCCCCGTTCAGCATTCCCTGCTCTTTTAAATATTTGGCGCAAATAAACATAATTTGATCCCCATCAACAATTTTTCCGTTCTCATCAATGGCAATCAAACGGTCCCCATCACCGTCAAACGCTAAACCTATATCTGCTTCTTTTTCTTTCACAAATTCCGCTAACGTTTCTGGATGAGTAGACCCAACCCCATCGTTAATATTCAGACCATTTGGAGATGCACCGATTGTCGAAACATCTGCATCCAAGTCGGCAAAAAGATGTGTAGCTAGTGATGATGTGGCTCCGTGCGCACAGTCCAAAGCGATATGTAAACCAGTGAACTCTTCGTCAACCGTCTGTTTTAAATATTGCAAGTATTTTTGTACGCCTTCAAAATAATCGCTCACTTGCCCCAGATCAGAGCCGGTCGGTCTAGGAAGGTTATCTTCTTCTTGATCGAGCAGCGCTTCAATTTCTTCTTCTTGTTCATCGGAAAGCTTAAAACCATCAGGGCCAAAAAATTTTATTCCGTTATCTTGAACAGGATTATGCGAAGCGGAGATCATGATGCCTGCTTCGGCTCCTAATGCCTTTGTCAAATAAGCAACACCTGGTGTGCTAATGACTCCAAGCCTCATTACCTCGGCGCCAATGGAAAGAAGCCCGGCAACTAAAGCACCCTCAAGCATATGACCTGAAATGCGGGTATCCCGGCCAATCAACACTTTTGGTCTATTTTTATCTTTTGTTAACACGTACCCGCCAAAGCGTCCTATTTTAAACGCTAATTCAGGAGTGAGTTCACTGTTGGCAACTCCTCTTACTCCGTCTGTACCGAAATATTTTTCCATGAATCATCGCTCCTTTTAAAAAATATCACTTAATTTGAAGCTTCTTCAGCAGACTTTTTTTGTTCAGATGGTTCAACTGAATCGTTATTTTCTTCTATTTGATTTCTTCTTTCATTATCTGCTTCTTCCAACGAGTTTTCTTTATTGGATAAGCGAATCTTCACTTTTTCACTCGATAAAACTGTCGAGAGGTTGTAACGGTTTTTGGCCTCCACATTTACTTCATGTTCTCCTTCATCTAACCCTGCAACATTCACATACAATTCGATATCAGATTCTTTTACGTTTTTCAAAACACTGTCTTTTCCTCGCAAAACAACATCCAGCTTTCCTGTATCCGGATCAATAAATTCAATTTCCTGATCGTTTCCTAAACCGATGACTTTGATCGGCACCTGTTTAAACGTCTTTTCTTCTCGTTTTTCAATATCTATTTTAATTTGAACTTTATTCGGGACAACGTTTGTCACTCCATCCGGAGCCGGAACATCAGCTTCAACTGTCGCATTTTCTTTGATTTTGCTTAAGTCGACAGATACATCATCAATTGACTCTATTTGCTCTAGCACATCCTTTGGACCATAAATTGTCACTTGGCTAGGGATCGATTGAATCGATGATATGCTCAGTCCATCAGAAAGCTTTCCTGTTGTTTTGATTTTTAAGGGTACAGATTTCGATTTCGTTGGGCTTTCTACCGGCACTGTTACGGTAACCGCTGACGGTTCGATTGTAACAGGCAGGATGTTCCCATTTGCATCGTATACTGCCACTTTTGACTTCTGTACAACTGTTCCATCAGCACCTTCCAAACTTACTGTTGCTTTCACAACAGCTACAGCATCAATATGCTCTTTTGCGCCTGTAATTTTTACACTGTCCGGTTTAACAATCGGACGCTCCGCAATGTAGCCTTCCTTCATTTTGTTTTTATTAATAACATCCACTTCAACCGGAAAATTTTCAGATACCTTTTCATGAATACCTACTGTAATGACAGCCGGATCAATGTCAACCTCCAATTGGTCAGACAAGTTTTTATGTTTCAAACGGACACTGTGTGTGCCAACGGATAAATCCGTTAAATCTGCAAAAATTTCAAAGTCCTTGACTTGTTTTGTCGTAGTGACAATACTTTTGGGCCCTTCAATCGTAACGGTGACGGTTTGGGGAATACCGGTGACAACAAATGCACGGTCGTCATAGTATACGTTTACGGGCACATCTGTAATTGTAGCTGTTTCGGTTGTGGATGGCGACTGAAATATATTGTATTTTTCTTCATTATTCGAAGCAGGCGATTCTATATTCACTGAAGCATATAGCATGAGCGCTAGCAACAATGCAATGATGCGCATAAACCAGTTGCTATTCATTAATTTATCCATTCTTTTTCACCCTCCATTGCCAGCGGCTAGAGGAAGCAGCTTTCGTACGGTTAAACTCAGCAAAGAGCATCTCCTTTAACGTTTCTGGAGTTAAATGTCTATGCAGCTCACCATCCTTGGCAATCGATATACCTCCTGTTTCTTCAGAAACAATGATAGTTATACTATCGGTTACTTCACTAATTCCCACTGCAGCGCGATGGCGTGTGCCCAGCTCCTTTGATATAAACGGGCTTTCGGAAAGCGGCAAATAACAGGCAGCAGCGGACACTTGATCTTTTTGTATAATAACTGCACCATCATGTAAAGGGGTATTGGGGATAAAAATATTAATTAATAGTTCAGCAGAAATATGGGCATTTAGCGGTATACCGGTCTCAACATAATCCTCCATTCCTATTTTTCGTTCAATCGAAATGAGAGCACCGATTCTCCTTTTCGCCATATACTCAACAGCTTTTGCTATTGCTTCGGTCATGTTTGTTTGCTCATCATCTTCCTGGCTAGCTGCCCTTGCAAATAGACTCCCCCTTCCTAATTGCTCAAGGGCTCTGCGAAACTCCGGCTGGAAAATAATGATGATAGCCAAAAAACCCCAAATCAACACTTGGTCCATTAACCATTGCAAAGTATTCAAGCCTAAATATTGGCTTAACACTCTAACGATAATGATTACGATAATTCCTTTTAAAAGCTGAACAGCTTTCGTTCCACGAATCACCATAATCAATTTATAGATAACGAACCAAACGAGGAGAATATCAATGACATCTATGAGGTAATGCAAAAGAGAAAAATCCCCTAAGGTCATATTGTTTTCCTCCAATAGTTCATCAAATCGCGATTGATCTATTCTAATCAAACTTCTAGGTTTGAAAATCTCTCTAATCAAAATTCCACTTTATTATATCATAACTTTTCCTAAATGCACTTAAACATAAAAATAGACCATCCTACTAAAGATGGCCTATTGTTTAAAAACCTCTGACAGAGTCGATTTTACTTCATACCACAGCCACTCAAACAATTCGTTTATTTCCTCAACCTCTCCGGTAACTTGACCGGCAGAAGCCAAATATTGGTCTCCGTTAATCACCGTTACATTTCCTTCAACTTTTCCTTCTATTTTAATATCACCGTTTTTAACAGTAATATCACCTTTCACCGTTTCTCCTTCAGGCACAATAACAGTACGGTTGTCAACAACCAAATTATCATACTTTGTTACGCTGAATTGGCTTTCTTCATAAGAAGCAAATAAACTTCCAGTCATTAGAATAACAAATAGTGCAGCGGCTGAAAAGAAAGGATGATTTCGGAACCAGCGTCTAGTTGAGACCGTACGCTTTTCTTTCGGCAGTTTTTCTAACACCTTTTGCGTAAAATCTGCCGGTGCTTCAACATGTGAGATACTCTTGACAAACGCTACAGCTTTTTCCAATTCTTGATAATGTGCCTTGCAATCCTCACAAGATTGCAAGTGTTTTTTTAACTCACGGCCTTCATCCTCATGCAAATCCCCGTCCAAATACTTATGGATCATCTCCACTACATGCTTAGGACATTTCATCTTACTCACCCCAATCACAAATGCCTTAATTGTTTGCGTAAAGCCTCCCGTCCCCGGTGTATTCTTGTTTTAACTGTTCCGACTGGAAGTTCCAATATCTCTGCGATTTCTTGCAAGGATAGCTCCTCAATATATCTCAATACGATGACTGATCGATATTTATCCGGCAGTTTTAAAATTTCTTTTTGAATCGTTTCTTGCAGTTCAATTGCTTCAACTTCTTTTTCAGGCATTGCAATATCAGATGATACTTGGGAGTACATTGTTAAGCCTTCAGTCCCCGCAACTTCTGCATCTAAATAATAGTCGGGCTTCTTTTTCCGAATACGATCAATCGATAAATTGGTTGCAATCCGATAAATCCATGTAGAAAATTTTTTGTTCATATCAAATGAATGGATGTTCATATACACTCTTATAAATGCTTCCTGTGCTATGTCCTCAGCTTCATGGACGTTTCCCAGCATTCGATAACAAAGTTGAAAAATTTTATCTTTATATAATTCAACAACTTCTGCAAATGCATTTTGGTCGCCTTTTTTAATTTGTTTGATCTTTTTATTTATAAATTCTTCCATTTTTCTACCTCCGCAATTGCGGGTACATCATGATACGAATTCGTCCCCCAAAGGTTTCATTTTTTTATAAATCTATTCTAGCAAATTTTAGGAATTTATGTTTTCATCTGCAAGAAAAATTTTTTCCTTTTGTAGCAAAAACCTTTCTTATTCCCATTTCTGGGCTTTTTATAAAGAAACGTCCAACTTGTCATAATGAAAAATGACATTACAAATTTTTTCAGAGGGGTTGCACCTCACGCCGCGTTAGGTATTATGATCACAATAGGTTTATAAAGATAAGTATTTTGGGGGCGATGTTAAAGTGAAGGAAGAGTCTTACTTTACGATTGGCGAATTTTCTAAAAAGACGGGAACAACAATCCGAACATTGCATTATTATGATCAAATTGGACTGCTCAAACCGAAAAAAAATCCTCGTTCTGGACACCGATTATACTCTGCTCATGATGTATTGACACTTCAAAAAATAGTCAGTCTTAAATTTTTAGGATACAGTTTAGAACAAATCAAAGAGTTAATGAATGAAACCAACTTCGATTTAAACTTAAAGGAAACTTTACAGTTCCAAAAAGAAGCGCTTGAAGAACGAAAGGAACATATTGAAGAAGTGCTCAAAGCCATTAAACGAATTCTCACGATTTTAGAAGAAGAAAAAGAAGTGGATAGCAATGTTTTAATGAGTCTTATTCAGAGCATACAAACAGAAAAAGAACAGCGCAAATGGTTAGAACATTATACGTCAAAAGAAGTAGCTGAAAAGCTTTTTGATCAGCCTGAAGAGGTAATGATCTCCCTTGACAAAGAATACATCCAATTATCCCAAGAAACAAAAAGATTGGCAGGAAGACCTGTCGATGATCCTGAGGTAGAAGCGTTAGTCGAAAAATATATGAAAACAATATTAGAATTTATCGGAAAAGAATTAATTAGTGCTATCGGGAATTTAGATGAAGCTGAGATTAAAACTATTGAAAATAAATTGGCATCTCCATTTACACAGGAGGAAGAGGAGTGGCTTCAGCAAGTGATGGAACATTATGCGATGAAAGCTGGGCTTCTCCAAGATGAAAATATTGACCGACTTTAGCAAATAAAAAAACTTCACCTCCCCTTTTCCAATTGGGGAGGTCATTTTTTATCTTTGAATTACAGGATGATGGATATTCATTCAGCTCCCATTTTCCCGAAACCTTCCCCAAATTTTATCGAGTGAAGTGTTCCGCCGGAAGCCCAATTATCTCTTTCATATTCATCGAAAACTACTGTAACCCATTCTTCTTTCACGTTTAGTATTTGCGCTGCTGCTTTTGTTATTGCCTCAGTAAACTGCTGTTTCTGTTCTGCGGTTCTTCCTTAGCCAGCTTTACGTTGATAAAAGGCATCGAATCACAACTCCTTTAAGCCGTTTGAATTTATAAATGGTGTCGAAATTTATTCGTCCTCATCCGGATCTGTGCTATTTCAAAAAATGAAACAAGACAGAAGTTTGTCGATATACTTCGTCACAACACCCGTAAAAACCTTAGCTGGGCAGTCATTGTATGCAAAATGGTTTACACAAATCATCCTCTACAGCAACAATCTTCTGGAAAAGAGACTAATTTTTAAAATCAACAAAAAATCATTTAGGTCATGGTTCCATTTCGGAACAACCGCATTACCAATACTAAAAGGAAAAATACAATTCGCCTTCAATGGTATATCCAAATTTAAAAGGCTGTTATGGGACTAAAAAGGCGAATGCTCCTGCATATAGTCTATTACATTATTTTGAGATTCAAAAGCGAGGATTAGATATAATCGAAGGATTAGTAACATTTCAAATAAAAAATCCTGACAATTTCTTGTCAGGAATTAAGTTCATCTTATTTTATAAAGTTTTCCCCGTTGAATTTAAAAAGCGGAAGACGGGACTCGAACCCGCGACCCCCACCTTGGCAAGGTGGAGTTCTACCACTGAACTACTTCCGCACAAATGGTGAGCCATGGAGGATTCGAACCTCCGACCCTCTGATTAAAAGTCAGATGCTCTACCGACTGAGCTAATGGCTCATAAAAAAATTTTTTTCTTCTAATCCATTTTAAAATTTGTCAGATGTCCCTTCCTCTTCCTGATTTTTCGAGGATGTTAGATGCGTCGGGACAAATCGCTGCTTATTCGACGAGACTTCGCCCTTTGTAAAATCTAGTTAAATCTTACTTTCTATCTAACATTTTTACAAAAAAAAGAACAGACATGAACTGTCTTTTTATAATAAATGGCTGGGCTAGCTGGATTCGAACCAGCGCATCACGGAGTCAAAGTCCGTTGCCTTACCGCTTGGCTATAGCCCAATATCACCATTCATCTCTTGACTAATTATATTGTACCAATAAAAAAATCACTTTATACAACATTTTGTTGTTTAATGTGATTTCAATGTTTCATAACATTCTTCGGCATGGTGGAGGGGGACGGATTCGAACCGCCGAACCCTAAGGGAGCGGATTTACAGTCCGCCGCGTTTAGCCACTTCGCTACCCCTCCGATTATTAAAAATGCCGGCGAGAGGAATCGAACCCCCAACCTACTGATTACAAGTCAGTTGCTCTACCAATTGAGCTACACCGGCGCAATAAATACTTTAAATCACACTCAGTTTTTACCTTTGTTTAAATTGTTATGCCAAACTCATTAAACTTGCTTAAGAAAAGCTTGTTTAGTACATGGTGGAGGATGACGGGATCGAACCGCCGACCCCTTGCTTGTAAGGCAAGTGCTCTCCCAGCTGAGCTAATCCTCCATGGTGACCCGTACGGGATTCGAACCCGTGTTACCGCCGTGAAAGGGCGGTGTCTTAAC
>ERZ1673774.13-NODE-13-length-54582-cov-21.105012_pt1 | contig 54582 bp, 48 predicted proteins | sample MGYA00580186_ERZ1673774 | MGnify/ENA primary metagenome ERZ1673774 (study PRJEB41219, sample SAMN04549611) | soil metagenome | isolation source: soil | place: USA: New Mexico, Bitter Lake NWR | collected 2008-11-15 ... | reverse complement strand
ATTTTGGTCATTTCCATTTGCCTAAAATGACCTCAAAACTGTCGAACTCGGGCTAGGGGAAAGGACATAAATTTCATCTGATAAATAAATGGCCTCATCAATATCATGGGTGACAAATAATACCGTCTTTTTAAAGTCACTCCATATTTGCAAAAGCCAGGTTTGCATCATCAATCTAGTTTGTGCATCCAAAGCCCCGAACGGCTCATCGAGTAAAATAACATCCTGGTCGTAAAGCAAAGTTCTCAAAAGTGCCGCCCGCTGCCTCATTCCTCCTGAAAGCTCTCTCGGATAATGATGTTCAAATCCTTTTAAACCGTAGCGATGCAATAAAGGAATGGCCCTTTCTTCCGACTCTTTTTTTGTAACTCCTTTAATTTCCAGTCCTAAAATGACATTGTCTAAAATGGTCCGCCAGGGCAATAGCAAATCCTTTTGCAGCATGTAGCCGACACACCCTTTTTTTCCGATAATATTTTCTCCGTCCAGCAGCACTTCTCCGCTTGAAGGCCTTAACAGTCCAGCAATGATATTAAACAACGTAGATTTTCCACAACCACTTGGTCCGATTAAGCTGACAAATTTTCCTTTAGGGATTTTCATATTTGTCTCTGACAAAGCGATCGTTTCTACTCCATTCTTTTTAAATATTTTGCTGATATTGATTATTTCCAACTTGTACAACACTTTTCACCTCTTTATACTTTTTAATGAATGTAATTATTGTGAAAATAAAAAGACAACCACCAGCAAAGAAAGAAGGCAAAATACATCCCTCAAATCTTGTACTGACGGTTGTCCTGCTCTCATTTCATCAATGAGCTCATTTAACCAGTCAAATATTCTTCGACATTTTTATCTAATAGTATCAAAGTCACGCTCATTTCTTTTGACGCAATATAATCCTTTATAATTAGTTGAATCTCAAATCCGAATCGCTCTCCAAAATTTTTTTGAAGCAGCGCTTTGGATTTTTCAATAAGAATTCGATCGACTGTATTGGATAGAGCACCATCCGATTCATCGATAATTTTGAGTACTGAGATTCTCCGATGTTTAGCCAAAATGAGAATATTATTATCGAAAATATTTACCTTTTGTTCAATAACCCCTACTTTAAAAATCATTTGGTTCACTTGATTATATTCTCTCATAATGGCTTGTTTTAAATCGCCTAACGTAGGCGGCAGTTTTTGAGCGATTATATCCTTCACCTCCAATATGTATTGGGAAAACACCCCATTTGCCTTCTTAAACCTCATTTATTTGTCAATAATGTATCACAAGGTTTTTAATAGAGTCTTAACCTTTGTAAGGTAAGTTAACAAATTTTTATAAACATTTTGTGTTCATCTTCATTTTGTTTTTTCATGTCAGACTAGGTGAATTTATTTTTTTAAGCAAGAGGCAATCCGTCGATTATTAAAACTAGTTTAAAGTTTATTGAGGCGCTCTTGTTTGAAATAATTTTATTCCTAGCCCTATAAAAATAATCCCAGTGAATTTGTTTAATAAGTTTGTGACTTTTGTATTTTCTCTTAGTTTTTTCGATGATGTATAAAATTTTGTGTAAAGCATTTTGCTAGACCAAAAGAAAAAAGGTAGGGTATTCTCTGATTTGACCAACAACACATTCCAGAGAAAGGAGAACCCTACCTATGTCTAAAAGTATACCGAATGTAGACTGGGTCAATCAACTCGAAAGTGCGATTCGCCAGTTTGTAAAGGAAAAATTAGAACTCATCATGCGTGAAGAAATAAAACATTTCCTCGAAATGGAACAGACTGGAACGTCAAATATGAGAAACGGCTACTATCAGCGAAACCTAGATACGCAGTATGGTCGTATCGAAGGCCTTTCTGTTCCAAGAGACCGAAACGGGGAATTTCAAACGCAGTTGTTCACCCCTTACCAACACCATACTGGCTGGCTCGAGGAAGCCGTCATCAAAATGTATCAAAGTGGCATGAGTACGCGGGAAATTGGTAAGTTTATTGAACGAATTTTAGGAAATGCCTACTCACCAACAACGATTAGTCATATTACCGATGTCGTGAAAGAAGACATCGAGAAATGGCACCATCGTCCACTATCCAAACGTTATTCTGTCTTATATTTGGACGGCTTGTACGTGAAACTTCGCCGGGATACGGTAGAGAAAGAAGTTATTTATGTGGTGTTAGGAGTGAACGAAGAAGGATATCGCGAAATTCTGGATTTCTTCGTGGGAGGACAAGAAAGCGCCTACGGATGGCGGGAGATTCTCCAACAGCTCTACAAAAGAGGCGTCAAGGAAGTGCTTCTGGGCGTATTCGATGGACTACCGGGGCTGGAGGAAGCCTTTAAGGCGGTGTATCCGAAAGCCGATGTGCAGCGCTGTGTCGTTCACAAAGTCCGCAACACCCTCAGCCGTGTTCGGAAAAAAGACCAATTCGAAGTGGCCGAGGATCTCAAGCTGATTTATCGCGCGCCGAATAAGGAGATGGCGTTACAAATGTTTCAACAGTTTGAGTCGAAATGGTCCAGCAAGTATCCGAGAGAAGTTCAATCTTGGGCAAATGAGTTGGATGTCCTCCTTACATTTATGGATTATCCAAGCAGTATTCGAAGTGTGATTTACACGACCAATGCCATCGAACGAACGATCAAGGAGATTCGGAAACGCCTAAAACCGATGAACAGTTTGAATAGTTTAGAAGCCGCTGAAAAAATCGTGTATTTGACCATTCAAGATTTTAATGAGAAATGGGCAGGGCGAAAGTTGCGAGGATTTGCCGAAGCGCATGAAGCCCTCGAGCGAATGTTTGAAGAACGTTATCATTAACCAAATACTGTAAATAAACAAAGTAGGGGGATTCTCCCTTTCCACACAGGAGACTTGAATATTCAGTCTCCTGTGTGGAGGAAATATCCCTCTCTATATCTAAATCCATTTCAGAGATACCCTATCTATCTTACATTACACAAAATTCTTGACAGTACCGATATTTAGACCCGCAACATTAATAAATTAATAATAAATAGGTATATGTCCTAGTCAGTTTCGTTCCTTCCGCATAAGGTGTGTATTAGGTGAATTCATTACACAGAGAGGAAGGAGAACATGTATTTTGTACCTTATTTCATGCCTAATCCAAACGGAAATGTGACCTTCAATCATCAAATCTCGCCATACGATTACTGGTACCCCACTGTTCAAAACGATTATCGCACGCCAACTCTAAGATTAAGAGACTATGGACCTAACCCTTTCACAATTAATATTAAAAATGCAGCAAGACGAAATAGAAACTATCGAACTGCTCTATGGACAGGGAATCACCTGCAAGTGACATTAATGAGCCTTAACCCTGGGGAAGATATCGGATTAGAAATACATCCTGATGTTGATCAATTTTTACGCATTGAACAGGGGAAAGGAATTGTTCGAATGGGTAAGAGGAAAGATTGTCTTGATTTTGAAAGAAGAGTGAACGAAAATACAGCTATATTTGTACCAGCTGGAACATGGCATAATGTCATTAACACTGGCAATGTCCCTCTAAAACTCTATTCCATTTATGCACCGCCTCATCATCCTCATGGAACAGTTCATAGAACGAAACAAGAAGCGATGGTTGAGGAAAGAATGCAGTATTGGTATTAACTGTGAAAAGCGATAAAAGCTTTGAGAAGGAAAAGTCTCAAAGCTTTATTTTTTAGTTTTTCATTTATGAGGTGAAGCCATTAAACAAATTTTAGGTAGCCTTTTTTAAACCTCCTTTACTTATGATAAGGCTCACCGTGGTGATTTGAGAGGCAAAAAATATATTTATAAATAATTGAGGAGCCAGATAAATTAATAAATATCTGCGCTCCTTAAATACGATATATTACTTATCCTTTTGAGGTTTTATATTTGGTCCAGACTTAGGGGGAGGTGGTGTCGCCTGCATTTTATTTGGTTGATATCCGCCGTTTATTTTTTTAGGCTGATAACCAAAATGTTGCTTTGATTTTTTGGTCATAAGGTCACTCTTCCTTTCACAAAAATTCTATATACTTTATAGATTTTTCCGGAATCCAAATTCCTTTATTTTGTGGAATTTCAATCCATTCATTGTTATCATTTACATTGAATATTTTCTCTAAGTAGAGGTCTTTATCTTCACGAATTGAGGAGGCAAATGATGCGGAACCCCAATATCCAAACACTATTCCGCCATCTTCTAAATATACAATTAGATACTTATGTTCATCTTTCCTAAACTGATAATCCCAAGCCGTTGGAATAACATGAATAGTGTGAATACCTATTTTTTGTAAAATAGTACGAACCCAACCTTTATTTGATATTACAGAGATAATTAGTGCGATTATCACAGGTATTAGGAATATCGTTACCATACTAATATAAAATCTGACAGTTTCATGGGTTTGAATATAAGGAATTTTGGACAACCAACTTATTATGGGAAATACTATAGAATAATTTATAGCACTAAATAATAAAAATCTTAGAAAAACGCTTTGAAATGTAATATCTCTTTGTGGAACACACTTTCTATAAATGGAATCTATTATGAATCCCGGAACCACAAAAATTAAGGTGTAAAAAAGAATATCTAAATTGTTTATTGTCAATATATGTCCCCTTTCTATCTATTAAATTTGTCACTTAATCTATAAATTATATCCTTCTATCTTTTACAAGTCTCCAATAATGATAACCTAAGGCAGTTAATTTACAAGATTTTGAATTCATTGCTGCAAAATACATATGTTCTTCCCCAACAGGAATAACTAAACCTACACTTTCGAGTTTCTGTAATTCTTTGAGGATTTTTACATTCTCTGGTTTAGCATAAGGCTCTATTACTTTATGTTCAATATCTGGTGAATTTGTATCTTCGAATGATGGATCTAAATCAAATTCACTTTCCGGGGTTGGGAAATATTTAACTAAGTTTCTGATAATTGTTATTGGTACCTGTGGAGCAATTGTTCTTAAAGATGTAAATCTTGAAATATTTGTTTTAAAAACAGGCCTTTGATCCCATGGACCTAGTGCTTGATCAATATAAGCATAGACACTTCCTGGAGTAATGTGTCCTCTTAAATCTGCCGCACCACCTCTTAAAGCATCTAATAATAGAGAAGTAAAGACACCTTGTCCATTAACCTCAAGTGAACTTTCATAGTCTCTACTAGCAGTTAAAATAGTAACTCCTTCTGCAATTTGTGTTTTATTTCCCCCATCTACTTTAGGAGTTCCTAAAGCCCCAGAATGACAACAATCGAGAATTATTATTTTATCCTTTGCTTTTGAATTATTTGCAATAGTTAGTATTTCATCCATTGAAACCCCGAAATCATAGGTTTTAAAATCGGGAGTTACAATATAACCACCAATATCATCTATATAACCATGTCCAGAAAAATAAAATAAAGCTGTATCACTATCGCCTTCGAATAATTCAATTATTAACTCCTTCAATTCAGCCTTAGTAGCAACGTTAGTGAATAACCTTACATCAAAATTAGGTGAGCCATCCCCATTATTTTCTATTATACTAGCAAATGCCGAAGCATCATTAACGCATCCATAAAGCGGGGATGATGGGTATTCATTTATTCCAACAACTAGTGCTTTCCTCATTTAAAACTGCTCCTTCCCATTTATAATGAATTAATCCAATTTGCAATATTATCCCAAGTCCAATTCACTACTCTTACACCATCTAATTCTTTTGGTAGACTTGTAGGACGGTCATCTTTATATCCCCAAACCCCTCTAAGAGGAATTTCTTCTTCCTTGGCACACTTTATTTCCCATAATTGTCCATCAGCCTTTTTAGTGTTTTTTGTAACTATAACCAAAACACCATCACATCCCTTTATTCTTTTTCTACAATTTGTTTTCCAAGCTGAATCCCATGGTTTTTTGACAGACATATCAACAAATTCAAATGGGGAATTTTCATTCTTAGCTTGTCCTACTAAAAAGTCTCTTAAACTTTTATCCTCAATGGCAAAACTTATAAATACTCTCTTTTTAGACATAAAATACATTCTCCTCTCTTTAAATATTAATTTTTATAATAAGAAGGCAGCCCCCTATATCTACTGGAACTGCCTTCTGTTGTTATATCTAGTTGTTTTATCTGGGTAGCCCAATACATTATTTATATCTCTTTTCTTTTTTCTCAATCTAAGATTGAAGAGTAAAGAATTCGAAATAGAATTAGTTAAGAAAAGATTTTCTTAAACTTCATATTCACCTTTAGACTCCGCAGCCTGCAGCGTATTCCAATCTCTTACTTCAGTATGCTCCGCCATTAATTCTGCTTGACGCATAACTGTGTCTAAAGCTTTTTTCGCTTGTTCTGGTGGATAATCATACTTCTTCAATAGTCGCTTAATAATTCTCCTCATTCCTGCACGGGCGCTTTTTCGGACATGCCAGTCAATGGTCATGTTCCGTCTAATTGCTTGGGTCAGTTCATTGGCGATTTTACGTAAGACTTCATCTTCCATTAACTCTTTAACTATAGACTCAGATGTTAAAGCATCGTAAAAGGCAATTTCATCTTCATTTAAACCGAGATCTTTTTCTTCTTCTCGTTCTTTTTTCATGTCCTTTGCCATTTGAATTAGTTCTTCCATGACTTCGGCATTCGTAATGAATTGGTTTTTATATTTGTTCAGCGACTGTTTCAGTTTTTCCGAGTATTTTTGGGATTTGACAAGGTTGCGTCTTTCCATTGTTTTGATGTTGCCTTCCAGCAATTTTTTAAGCATTTCAAGGGCTAAATTTTTATATTCATATGAACGTACTTCTTCGAGAAATTCTTCTGATAATATGGATACATCCGGATGTTTCAATCCCATTACTTCAAATACATCAACTACTTCTTCTGAAATAATGGAACGTTCGAGTAATTGATTAACGCGTGCTTCGATTTCTTTTTTCGTCTTCCGCTTCGGCTGTTTTTCTTGAAGTTTATTAAGGCTTGCCTTAACTGCTTTAAAATAACTAACTTCAAGAGCTGCTGCTTTTCCTTCATCCGTCGCTGCACATAGTGAATGCGCCTTCGCTAGCTCGGTTGCCGTCTTTTTGAATTCTTTTTGTTCTTTTTCACTCTTACCAAAAATGACATTCATTCCGCCCGTGATGGCTCGAATACGGCCTGCTTGAGATGAACCCATATAAGCAGAGTAATCAAACCCATGCATCATATCTTGCAAAATTTCAAGTTTCTCTTTCATTACAGCAATTGCAGCCGATGTATCGATACCCGTTGTTTTCTTATCACTTTCGGTATATTGATTTAAAGCTTTCTTTAAGCTTTCTAAAATTCCAATATAATCTACAACTACTCCACCTGATTTATCTTTAAATACACGGTTTACCCGTGCGATTGCCTGCATGAGGTTATGACCCTTCATCGGTTTATCGATGTACATCGTATGCATGGAAGGTACGTCAAATCCAGTCAGCCACATATCACGTACAATGACGATTTTTAGTTCATCATTATTATCTTTCATTCTTTTTGCCAATAAATCCCGCCTTTTTTTTCCACCAATATGCGGCTGTAAGAAATCATCATCCCCTGCACTCCCTGTCATGACGACTTTAATTTTACCTTTGTCGTCATCATCGGAATGCCAATCTGGACGTAATTTGACAATTTCGTTATAAAGTGCGACACAAATACGGCGACTCATACAAACAATCATTGCTTTTCCGTCAATTGCTTTTGCCTTTTCTTCGTAATGATGAACAATATCTTTGGCTAATTGTTTGATCCGGTTAGGTGAACCGACGATGGCTTCGAGCCTAGACCATTTGGACTTGTATTTTTCACGTACTGATTCTTCCTGTTCTTCGGTAATCTCTTCAAATTCTTCATCGATCTTCGCTAATTCTTCTTCATTAGCTTCCAAGCGGATAACACGGTTTTCATAATAAATTTTAACCGTTGCTTTATCTTCCACAGCTCTTGTCATATCATAAATGTCAATATAATTACCGAAAACAGCGGGCGTTGACTTATCTTCCAGCTCAATCGGTGTTCCTGTAAAACCGATAAAGGAAGCATTCGGAAGTGCATCACGAAGATATTTTGCATATCCATATTTCACTTCGCCTGTTTTCGTATCTGTCTTTGCAGAAAAACCATATTGACTGCGATGAGCTTCATCCGCAATAACAATCACATTTTTACGATCGGTTAAAACAGGCATTTCGCCTTCTTCCGGTTTGAACTTTTGAATCGTTGTAAAAATAATACCGCCTGATTCCCGGTCATTTAGAAGATCATATAATCCGTTTATCTCTTTGGATTTTTCGTTGGCTTGTTGTTTTTTCTGTTCCTCACTCAATTTGCGGACATCTGCTTGTTTCGGTGTTTGTCTTAAAATATCCTTTGATTTAGAAAATGTCGAAAATAACTGGTCATCTAGATCGTTGCGGTCAGTAATTACTACAATAGTTGGATTATTTAGCTCTTTGACAAGCTGTGCTGTATAAAAAACCATCGAAAAACTTTTACCCGAACCTTGTGTATGCCATATAACACCGATTTTACGGTCTCCATTCTCACTGGTCGCTATTTTTGTCTTTTCCACCGCTTTTTTTACCGCAAAATATTGGTGATAGGCAGCGAGAATTTTGGCAATCGTTTTTCTTTCGCCGATTTTCTTCCCATTTTCATCTCGTTCTTCTTCTTTGGATTCCTGAAAGAGAATAAAGTTTTCAATAATATCAATAAGCCGGTCTTTTGCCAGCATCCCTCTTAACAACACTTCATATTGCGGCACTTCAAGTGGTTCAATGTTTTCCCCATCCACCGTCCGCCAATTCATAAAACGTTCTTGACTTGCAGTAATCGTTCCCGCTTTCGCATTAATTCCATCAGATAAAATACAAAACGCATTATAATAAAATAAAGATGGAATATCACGTTTATACGTTTGAATCTGTGCATAGGCATTATCGATACTCACATTTTCATCAGATGCTGATTTTAATTCGATAACGACGAATGGGATGCCATTTATAAAAATAACTAAATCCGGGCGGCGTTCTTCTTTTTCAACGACCGTAAACTGATTCACTACCAAAAAATCATTATTAGCTGGTTCTTCAAAATCAATTAAGAATGCCTTCATCGAACGGCTATGACCATCTTGATGAAACGACACATCAATGCCTTCAGTGATTAATTTGTGAAAATGACGGTTGTTTTCTTCTAAGCGTGGACTATTAAAAGCTATAATTTGCCGAAACGCTTCTTCTATTGCTTCCTGTGGCAAATGGCGATTATGTTTAAACAAAGCATCTTTTACACGGTCTTCTAAAATAACTGTACGATAATCTTTGCGTTCCGGTCTTTCCCCATCACAACTAATGTCCGGACCAAAGACATAGTCATAGCCAAGTTCCTGAAGAATCTCAATCGCAGCTTCTTCCAGCTTATCTTCCGTAAAATTTTCAAAAAAACTCATTCTCCTCTCCCCTTTCGCAATCGGAATCTGCCATATTCCATTAACTCTGTTCTACTAACTCTTCATTATCTAGCGGGACACGAATTTCTCCGGACATTAATTTAGGCAATAAAATATCCCTTAAACCTTTTATCTTTTGATTTTCAATCATATTACTACCTATCTCCAAATGCATTGGCTCAATCATTCTAGAAAACTGTTGCATTAACTTAAGAGGTGGTAGAACTACTTTATAATTTAGCGTTTCTTTTGGTTTTACCCTCTGTCTACTTCCAGTTGAACCAGTAGCATTAGCAGTTAATATTCCTTGAAATTTTTCATTATTAAGAAATTCAAACACATATGATAAAATATTTTCTTTTTTTGCCATATAAACAATAAACTCTGTAGAACAAATAGCATTATTGGTTTGTGTTATAGGTTTCCATATTCTTTTAGTACTAGGATTTAATTTTGAAACTAGCACCATATGATTATTTATAACGTATTTACTGCTTTTTATTTCTTCTCCCTTTTGAATTTCTGGAGTTCTTCCATTATCAAAAGCTGGAATACTATAATGTTCAAAAAATTTCTCTGGATATTCTTGTGGTTTTATGCTTTTATTGGATATTTCTACTAATTCTCCTAACTTTCCAACTTCCCACCCCTTAGGTATCATTCCCAACTCACTTTCGACCATTTCGCCGCCACTTGATTTATATGGTTCACCATTTTCATTCGGAAACTCAAAATCAACAAACCAATGTTTAAACAAAGCCTGTGCCATTTCTTCCAACTTTTCGTTGATTTGATTGTTCGTTTCAATTTTTTCGTCTAATGTTGAGAGGATATGGGCTATGGCTTTTTGTTCATATAGAGGAGGAAGCATTATGCCATAATTCATAATTGCTGATTTATCTCCTCTTGGCATTTTTGTACCTTTAGAAGTGGCTGTAACATAATCAAAAAAATTATCTTGCAAAAGCGTGTAATATAAATATTTTTTGTCTAGTTCCTTCTCGTCCTTATTTTTAATAACTAATACATCATTAGAACAACCTCCATTTTTAGTGGCAAACCATATTTTTTTAAAGTACGGGCGAATATTTGATAATAATATATCTCCTTTTTTATATCTTCTTACACTCTTAGTTGTTGGCAACCCAGAAGCCATTCCTACACCACTTTTATTGGGTAACATATTTTCAGTTGAAATATAATTGTCAAGAGTAACTTCATCCGAAGGAATTTTCTCATCTCCATAATAGCTAACTTCTTCAAGGACAACTTCTTTCCATCCATTAAATGTCATACCCAATCCCCCCTAGATTTTTTCTAATCTCTTCTTCCAATCGGTGGGATTTTTCAAATAGTTCTCTTAATTCACTGGTGAGGGTTTCCATTTTTTCTTCAAATGGTATACCATCATCCTCGACATCACTTATTCCAACATAGCGCCCGGGCGTTAAGACATAGTCGTTTTTACGTACATCTTCTAAAGTCGCTGATTTACAGAACCCATTAATGTCCTCATATTCACCATCTAATTTCCGCCAGTTTCGGTATGTTCCTGCAATTTTTTGAATATCTTCTTCCGTTAATTCACGCAGGCGACGGTCAACCATTTTTCCTAAGTTTCTGGCATCGATAAATAGAATTTCATGTTCACGGCTTCGGTATTTAGGATGATTTTTCTTATTACGGTTTAAAATCCATAAACAAACTGGAATACCTGTTGAATAGAATAATTTGTCAGGCAAAGCAACAATGGCATCGACTAAATCCGCTTCGAGTATGTTTTTACGGATTTCCCCTTCATTCGATGTATTGGAACTTAGCGAACCATTGGCTAATACAATACCAGCAGCGCCATTTGGTGCTAGGTGATAGATGATATGCTGTAACCATGCATAGTTGGCATTGCTCGCTGGTGGTGTACCGAATTTCCAACGAACATCATCAACTAATTCATTTCCGCCCCAGTCACTCACATTGAATGGAGGATTGGCAAGGATGAAATCTGCTTTCAGCGTTTTATGTAAATCATTATGGAACGTATCCGCATGATGATCGCCGATATTCCCCTCAATTCCACGGATAGCAAGATTCATTTTACAAAGCTTCCAAGTCGTTGAATTGAGTTCCTGACCATAAATAGAGAGATTATCAATTTTTCCTTGATGGCGTTCAACAAACTTTTCACTTTGAACAAACATGCCGCCGCTGCCACAACAAGGGTCATAAATTCGCCCTTCGTACGGTTCAATCATTTCAACCAATGTTTTAACAACGCTTTGTGGTGTATAGAACTCGCCGCCGCCTTTTCCTTCTGCACTTGCAAACTTACCTAAGAAATATTCATAAACTCGACCAAGTAAGTCTTTTTCTTGTTTGCTGTGCAATTTAATGGTTGAAATGAGATCTATCAGTTCTCCTAAACGGCGTTTATCAATCTCAGGACGGGCATAACGTTTATCTAACACACCTCTGAGTGACGGGTTTTCTTTTTCAATTTCGATCATCGCTTCGTCAATATATTGACCGATTTTCGGGTCTTTCGCATGATCCTTAATAAATTCCCATCGTGACTTCTTCGGAACCCAGAAAATATTTTCGGCTATATATTCATCGCGGTCTTCTTCAAAGCCTTCTCCTTCTTCAACTAACTCGTTATACTTCATTTCAAACTTATCAGAAATGTATTTTAAGAAAATCAATCCTAAGACTACGTGTTTATATTCGGATGCATCCATGCTTCCACGTAATTTGTCAGCCGCTTTCCAAAGTGTTTCCTCAAAACCAATCTTTGCTGTGTCCATCATCGCATCTCCTTTTAAATCTAGTAATTATAATCATCGAATACCTCAAATAATTCACTTTCAAATTCGTCTTGTTCAGGACCTGTTGACACCCAATCTGGTAACACTTCTAAATAATGGGCTAAAGCTTCTATTGTTTTATGGAAAACCGGTTCATGCTGTGCTTTATCTAAAAGTTCAAGAACCAATTTAAATGTGTCTAAATAAGGTTGATGTTCAGCACGATTAAGCATGTTTCGAAATTTTTCAATTAGTTTGGCTTTTTCAATAGCATGTTCAATTTGATTCAATTCCTCTTTGTCATAAACCGGCACTTCAACAAGATCATTTTCTTCCCCAATGAGGAACTGTTCTTCATGTTTCGTGATAATAGGCTGTAAATCCCGTTTTAATTTTTCTTTTTGAATCTCCAGTTTATCTAAATCAGTTAATTCTTTTGAAAAGTATTTAGCTTCTATGCCAAAAATTTGTTCCAACGTAGGTAAATGTTTTTTAGAGATCTTTTGCTTTCTTTTAATCCAAAGATTAATATTTTGCTTTTTAATTCCAAGCTTTTCGGCCAGTTCAATTTGCTGCATACCATAAAGTTCAAGGATGTATTCTAAACCTATCAATTGATCACCTGCCAAAATATTGTCTGGGTCAATATAGTTATATTGTAATAGGTAAATAGTTTCCAGTCAATCAAACATTTACTATTATTGTGTTTTATGGGGCAAAGATGATGTATAAAAGTTTGTGTAAAGCATTTTGCTAGACCAAAAGAAAAAAGGTAGGGTATTCTCTGATTTGACCAACAACACATTCCAGAGAAAGGAGAACCCTACCTATGTCTAAAAGTATACCGAATGTAGACTGGGTCAATCAACTCGAAAGTGCGATTCGCCAGTTTGTAAAGGAAAAATTAGAACTCATCATGCGTGAAGAAATAAAACATTTCCTCGAAATGGAACAGACTGAAACGTCGAATATGAGAAACGGCTACTATCAGCGAAACCTAGATACACAATATGGTCGAATTGAAGGCCTTTTGGTCCCAAGAGACTGAAACGGGGAATTTCAAACGCAGTTGTTTCCCCCTTACCAACGCCATACCGGCTGGCTCGAGGAAGCTGTCTGTCATCAAGATGTATCAAAGTGGCATGAATACGCGTGAGATTGGCAAGTTTATTGAACGAATTTTAGGAAATACTTATTCACCTGCAACGATCAGTCGTATGACTGATGTCGTGAAGGAGGACATCGAGAAATGGCATACGCATCCTCTACAAAAGCGTTATTTGGTCTTATATTTGGATGGGTTGTACGTGAAACTTCGTCGAGATACGGTAGAAAAAGCGGTCATTTATGTCGTGTTAGGTGTAAACGAAGAAGGATATCGGGAAATTCTTGATTTTTTCGTAGGAGGAAAGGAAAGCGCCTATGGATGGCAGGAGATTCCTCAACAACAATATAACAGAGGCGTAAAGGAAGTGCTTCTGGGCGTATTCGATGGCTACCGGGGCTGGAAGAAGCCTTTAAAGCTGTTTATCCGAAAGCCGATGTGCAGCGTTGTGTCGTTCACAAAGTCCGTAACACACTCAGTCGTGTTCGAAAAAAAGACCAATTTGAAGTGGCAGAAGATCTCAAACTGATTTATTGCGCACCGAATAAGGAAATAGCGTTACAGATGTTTCAACAGTTTGAGTCAAAATGGTCGAGCAAGTATCCGAGAGAAGTTCAATCTTGGGGAAATGAGTTAGATGTCCTTCTTACCTTTATGAATGATCCAAGCCGACCAATGCCATCAAACGAACGATCAAGGAGATTCGGAAACGTCTAAAGCCGATGAACAGTTTGAGCAGTTTAGAAGCCGTGGAAAAAGTCATGTATTTGACCATCCAAGACTTTAATGAGAAATGGGCAGGGCGAAAGTTACGAGGATTTGCCGAAGCTCATGAAGCCCTGCAGCGATGTTTGAAGAACGTTATGATTAACCAAATAATGTAAATCGATAAGATGAGGGGGATATCCCTTTCCACACAGGAGACTGAATATTCAGTCTCCTGTGTGGAAGAAACAGGCCCTCTCTATTCTAAATCCATTTCAGAGATACCCTATCTATCCTTACATTACACAAAATTCTTGACGGTACCTATTTCGATGAAATAGTAATATAAACAAATTAAAAGACCATTCCAAAATGGAATGGCCTTAAACCCCAATCTTAATGATTGGGCCTCTCTGATTGCGACGAGGCAATCTAAACATAAAATATTTTCTAATTAAAGAATATCATTAATTATTCATATTGACAAGTGATAACCAGTCAATTTTTTGGGGAAAAGTTGATTATTTTCGTTATAAAATTTAAAATCCCATTGCAAATAATAAACGATTTCTCATAAGATCCAAATCTTTCACGTCAATATTCCCTAAATGCTCACCAATTCTTACTTTATCTACCGTTTTAATATCTTCGAACTTAACGCATGAATCTTCGATTAAAAAGGGATATTTGGATTTAAGGAGTATGTAATGATTTTTATATTTTGGTGTTTTCACTCCGTTCACAAGGTTATATTTGAATTTAGTTGTTAATGGAATCAAAACAACAGTATCTCCACTGTTTAATTGATTCCTACTAATAATTAAGCAAGGCCGTCTTTTATTCTTTTCCCCTCCTAAATTGCCCTCTCCTAGTTCAACGTTAAATACCCCACCTCTATATATTGTAGGTACTGTTCCATTCCGTTTTTGATAATCTTTTAATTCAATTAATTCAATTGCTCTCGCAAGCCAATGACCTGCATTTCGAATATTTTTTTCTTTGGTCCAACTCATTTTTCTCCTCCTCTAATCTTATTATATTCCTTAAAAGAGGAGTAAGAAAATACGTTAATAGTATTTATTCCAATTTTATTACTAATCTATACTTAAGTTTACTTTCTAGTTTATACGTTCTAAAATTTTCAAATTCCCCATTAACTGTGAATTCATCAATCACATGTTGTATCGTGAAGCGGATAATGAAACTGATTATCCACAGCCAATACCCGCTTCCGACAATAAAATTCCACCTTATCTTCAACAATTTTTGCCTCTATTTATGGTACGGTTCTCCCCTATTTATGCGAAAAGCACGGTAGATTTGTTCGAGCAAAATTAGACGCATGAGCTGGTGGGGGAAGGTCATTTTGGAAAAGGAGAGGGCTTCGTCCGCCCGTATCATTACCTCTTTGCTTAAGCCGAGAGAGCCTCCGATTAGAAAGGCGATTTTGCTTTTTCCGTATGTGGCCAGTTTATCTATACTATGTGCGAACTCTTCCGAGGATTTCATCTTGCCTCCAATGGCAAGGGCGATGACGTATGCATCGGTCGGGATTTTGGCTAAAATTCGTTCGCCTTCTTTGTTTTTGATTAGTTCCATTTCTTGCGGGCTTATTTGTTCAGGAGCCTTTTCGTCAGGAAGTTCAATGATGTCAACTTTTGCGTACGATGAAAGACGCTTTAAATATTCGTCGATTCCCTGCTTTAAATATTTTTCCTTCAGCTTCCCAATCGCTATAATTTGAATGTTCAACTTTCATATTTCCCCTTTTTTATTTTATCAACATGTTGATAACTATTTCCCACATAAAATAACAAATATTCCACAGATTTTATCCACAATTGTGGATGAATACCTCTATATTTCGTATCCGAAAATCAGTTCCCAACTATATATACTGCGGTTTTTTTGCACAATTCACAGGTTGTGGATAAGCTGTGATTAAATTCAATTTTTTGAATATTTGGTGCTGTTTCATACTGGTCTACATACATGTCGATTGCTAAATCAATATGATCCTCGCAGCAATACATTTATAATCCTCCTACCCCATAATGAAAACAGGAAAGCTGATTTGCCTTCCTGTTCTTTAAAAAGATTTTTGTTCAACGAGCTTCAGCTTCACTGTTTTCAACTCGCCGTTTCGATAGAATTTTACTTCCACTGTGCTTCCAACCTTTTGGCTGTATAGCTGCTTTCGAAGCTGGAGAACATTTTCGACCTTTTTCCCAGCAAGCTCTATAATTACGTCCTTCTCTCTCAAACCTGCGCGTTGAGCTGGCGACATCGGCTCAACACTCATCACAATCACGCCGTTTTTAACGTCCTTGGGTAAATTTAATGCCTCTTCCCAATAATAGCTTGGGATGTCTTCAAGAGACTGAAGACCGATTCCCATATATGGACGCTTCACTTCGCCGAATTTTTCAAGATCATTAATAATCGGAATTGCAATGTTAATTGGGATAGACAGTCCGATTCCTTCCACCGCGGATTCAGCAATTTTCATGGAATTAATTCCAATTACTTTCCCGTCTAAATTCACAAGTGCTCCGCCGCTGTTTCCGGGATTAATCGCGGCATCCGTCTGCAGCACTTCCGCCTGCCAATCCACTGTTCCGTTTTCATCAATATCAACAGGAATGGTCCGTTCTGTTCCGGAAATAATCCCTTGTGTAACAGACCCAGCAAATTGCAAGCCGAGCGGGTTTCCGATTGCCAGCACCGGCTCACCCGGTTTGACTATGTCCGAATTGCCGAATTCAGCAACCTTCTTAACATGCTTTGCATCCACAACCAATACTGCTAAATCCATCAGCTGATCACTGCCGACAAGTTCAGCGGGAATGCGTGTTTCGTCGTTTAATACAACTTCCAATTGATGCGCTCCGGCTACAACATGATGATTTGTTACAATATAGGCTTTATCGCCTTCCTTTTTGTAGATGACCCCTGATCCTGTTCCTGCTTCTCCCTCTTGTTTTTGATCCCAGAAGCTAACTTGCTGAATATTGACGACTCCGACAACCGCATCACTCACTTTATTGACTGCTTCTGTAACTGCTGAATTCACATTTACATTTACTGTTTTGACTGGCCCTTGGACATTTTCTGTTTCCCCTTCCTCATTTTGCTCTGGACTGATGTTCAGATTATATGGAAGAATATTGAATTGTGCTAATGCTGGAAGGGAGAAAATAACTAATAACGCGCCTAACACGGCTCCGATTAACCCAGCCAATAATGATCCGCCCCAGTTTCTCCTTTGTTTTCTGTTATTATACCGTTCAAAATCATCATCATAATATCCCATCGCCTCATCATTCCTTTCCGATGACGAATGATTTTATCTACATTATTATAGTATAACGCGAGCTGGCAGGAAAAATATATGACAACATTAACATACCCAACGATGGGGAAATTCAAACATTTAAACAGCTACGAGAGGCGTCGGTTTCTTTGGATTTGTATCATATAATTCAAATTGTTCTCCGACAATGAATCCTTTTTTCTCTAATACTTGCTGGACAGACATTCGTGCGAGCTCTTTCATATTATTTTCTTTACTTAAATGCGCCAAATAAATTCGTTTCGTCTTGTCGCCAATGACATCAGCCATAGCTAGTGCAGCATCTTCATTTGAAACATGTCCAACATCAGATAAAATTCTTCGTTTTACATTCCAAGGATACCGGCACATTCGCAGCATTTCTACGTCATGGTTGCTTTCAAAAATAAAAACATCTGCACCGCGTATGATCCCTTTCATTCTGTCGCTTACATATCCAGTATCAGTAATTAACGCTAGTTTTTTTCCATTGTGGTGAAACACAAAAAACATTGGTTCTGCTGCATCATGGGAAACGCCAAATGATTCAACCTCTAAACTTCCAAACGATTTCGTTTCGCCGATTTCAAAAGTAAACTTTTGTTCTAAATGAATTTCGCCGATTTCTCTCTCCATTGCTTTCCACGTTTTTTCATTCGCGAAAATCGGAATTTCGTATTTTCTCGCTAAAATTCCAAGTCCCTTGATGTGATCGCTATGCTCATGGGTGACTAATATACCGCTTAAATTTTTTATGTCCCGTTGAATTTCTTGAAACAAATTTTCCATTTGTTTACCACTTAATCCTGCATCGATTAACAGGGAATGTTCATCTGTTTCTACATAAATGGCATTCCCTGTGCTGCCGCTCGCAAGAACACTGAAATTAAGGCTCATTTCCTTCACTCACTCCAAATTATTATTCTCTTTCTCCGGTTTAATGACCTGACCTTCCAATGCATTCACATAATAATCTTCTGTTTTATTGACAACTACATGCCATGTCGGAGCCAAAATTTGCTGTTCCGACAGCGGGTATTGTGTGTAATATCCGTATTCTACATCGGTTACTTTACTGTTAGATTTCAAATCATTTTTTTCATAAAGAGCTTCCAATGCTTTAATCGCAGGCAATATTTCCTGCTTCTCCAATTCTTTTATATCTTCTAGCAATGTTTGCTGATAAGACACAATTTCATTTTTATCATTTAAATAAAAGACAATCATACCGATTCCATCACTTACATCTTGAAAAATAATTTTTCCTTTGTATTCCTGCAGACAAATAATTTCCCTTGTTTCTTTGCTGTAGCGCCAAAACTTGTATTGACTGCCCGCAATGATTTGTGTTGTTAAAATTTGCTTGATCTTATTTTCGATACTTTCTCCTACAATTGGAATCGGTTTGTCAAAACTCATCCGAAGCTTTGTTACCGAACGAGTCAACTCCTCATCAGGCAGCATCGGCTTTTGATTTTTCAGTTGTTCGATTTCTTCTTCCTTAAATATTTTGCTTTCTGCCGTTATATAAGAACCTTCTATTACTTCTTTTGGAAGCTTCCCAAATTGTATATTTTCCGCTGCAAACTGCTCTTCAATCGTCGTTTTCGTGATCATATCATATTTGGAGCTTTTGATTTTTTCAACATACTGAAAAGCTAAATAAATATCAAGGATCAGGAAGGCAATAATAAACACCGTTTTCGTTTTACTCCAATCCAATACCTTCCCCTCCTTTACCCGCTTTTTTCACATTCAGCCTTTGATATTTATCGTTTTCGAGTTCAATGCACCATATCGGCTCCAAATTTACGATATTTTGCCGTGACGACTGTTGTATGTCATAAGCGGGAAAAATACGTTTTATTTTGTCGGCTTCAATGCTTGGATTATCCTTAATAGCTTCAATTATATCTGCTGCTTTAGGTAAAGTCGTTTTATCTTCCCGGATAAAACCATCCAAATAAAATAACGGACGCTGATATAAGGCAATATCATTCTTTCCCCAGCTTTGCATAATCGTCGTGATCGAATAATGCGAATCGCTGAACGAAAATACTGGCAAATTTCGAACCGTTAGACGAAAATAAATTTTCTGTTCTTGATCCGTTTTTTCGAAGCGATAATCATTTAATCCTGACAGCCAACCGCCATGTTTGTTCAAAAAATCAATGCTCTGCAAGATCAATTTTCCTTTTTCCATCGTTAAAGACTGGTCAATTGTCGGATTAACGTAAACAACCCTTTCTTTATCTTCGTTGATGACAAGCTGACGGGAGCTGTCTGTATACACAAATTCGGAAGCATTGACATCCCGTTTTACATAACTTGGATCACTAAACAATGCATTTTTAAACTGCTCACCGCTCATTGATTTTGTAAAATATTGAAGGCGATGAATCGGAAACGGCTTTTCAGGCAAAAATAATCCGTTCCAAAACACGTAGCTTTCAAAGCTTTCTTTTTCTTTATACACTTCCGTCCACAAATTGCTTAAAGCGGTTTTCACCTGTGCTTCTACAACATATTTATGCTCGTAGTCGACTAAATAAAGCTTTCGGTTCGCTTTCTCGTTTGTCAGAGGAATGTAAATCCGATCAAATTCTATATTGAAATCTTCTTCATCCGTCCAGTCGGTTATTGATAAGAGGGCTGACATCGGAATCGAGTCGTTAAAAATAACTTCAAAGTTAGGGGTTGAATTATGTATTTCCCTGTTTATCCATTGATTAAAACCATATTGCTTTTCAATCTCTCCAGAAATATTTTTGAATTCTTCTAGCTCCCACTGACGGATATCCTTCCAAATTCTTTCGATGACGATTTCGTCATAAGTTGCGTAATGTTTTATTTTTTCATGAATCATAATATGATCCGGCTGCACGACTTCATAAGGCTTTTTTGTTACATTGCTTAACGGGTTGTTTTCAATATAGTTGGAGTTCGAAATTTCCCCGTAGTTTGGCTGATATGTCCAAATATTCCAGGTGAAGAATAAACTTGTCAGCACTAAAAATGTTAAAATAATGGATTTTATCGTTTCCCGGTTCATAGCCAATCATCCTCTTGGTTCTGTTCATATGGCAATGTGAAAAATACAGTCGTGCCTTTTCCTTCTTCACTTTCCACCCAAATTTCTCCTCCGTGTGCTTCCACCATCTCTTTTGCAATTGCAAGACCAAGACCGGTTCCGCCCATTTTGCGTGATCTAGCCTTATCAACACGATAAAAACGTTCAAAAATTTTTTTCACACTTTCTTTCGGAATTCCAATGCCTTCATCTTTTACACTGACTTCAATATGGTCAACTTGTTCTTTTACTTGAAAAGAGATTTTTCCGCCTTCAGGAGAATATTTCAATGCATTGGAAATAATATTATCGAGCACTTGCGTAATTTTATCGGGTTCAATTTCTACATAAAGGCTTTTTTTCGGAATGTTTCGTACAAATGTGACATGCTGCTGCTTAGACATTTCAAAACGGTCAATAATTCTATGGAAAAAGTCTGTGAAATTCACCATGTCTTTATTTAATTGATAATCTTTACTATCTAGTTTTGATAGCTGGAGCAAGTCATTAACCAGCCTAATCATCCGCTCCGTTTCGTTTTGCGTCACTTGTAAAAATTTTGGCGCGATCGTTTCTTCTTTCCAAGCCCCTTCCGCCAATGCTTCCAAATAACTGCGCATTGTAGTAAGCGGCGTCCGCAGCTCATGAGAAACGTTTGCGACAAATTCACGCCGCTCTTGGTTGATTCGTTCCTGCTCTGTTACATCGTAAACTACAGCAATCAATCCGTTAATATGATCTTCATCAATTTGTATTGTAGAAAAGCTGATTCGTAATATATACGGTTTTTCCTCTGTGCTGAAATCTAACAGCATCGGTTCTTGCTGGTTCACTAAATCTTCAAAAGTACATTCATCCGTTAAATCTAAAAGCTCCACAATTGATTTTCCTAAGGCTGTTTCACGTGAAACATTCAACATTTCATGGGCCGGATTGTTCATGACAATTACTTTTCCATGCCGATCTGTGGCTATGACACCTTCTGTCATATGAGTAATAATAGACGCCAGCTTTCTGCGCTCTTCTTCAGTTGTTTCCTGTGCTTCCTCCAATTTTTCCGTGAGATGATTGAATGTTAATGCAAGCTGTCCAATTTCATCTTCTCCATACACTTTTACTTTTCTGGAAAAATTCCCTTTTGCCAGCTCCAACGCTTGCCTTCTCATATCTGACAACGGACGGGTTATAGTGCGGGCAAGAAAAATTCCTAGCGCCGCGGTAATAAGAAGGGACATCCCTGTGCCTGTTGCAAAAATTTTGTTAATCGTCCGCAATTGTGAAAAAACTTCCTCCATTGAGGCAACGACATAAACAACGCCAATTGTTTCTCGTTTATAATCTGTGACGATCGGAGTCGCTGATACGTACATTCGATGCTTCGTTTGCGGATCAAGCAAAATATTGCTTTCAGGCGAACCGACGATTAAAGTCCGTTTAATCATATTTTCAGTTGTTCTTTTCCCGATCACATCTTTGTTGTAATCAGATGTCCCGATGACACGCGCATCTTGGTCCACTACGCGAACTTCATGAATTTCCTCCCGTTTAAAATCTTGCAAAATAGCAGATATCTCATCTTCCATATTCAATGATTCGTCCACTTCTTCATTCGTCATCGCTTGCTCAATCTGGTAAGCCAGCAAATCAATCCGCTGCGAAAGGGAAGATTTAAAATTTTCTATAAGAGAAGATTCCAATTCCTTAACGAAGTAAATACCGATGATTTGCATAGCCAAAATAATCAGAAGCACATAGATCAGCACAATTTTAAAATGTATCGAACGTAAAAAACTCACTCGACTGCTATACATGTTCACTGCTCCTGTTCAGGATTGCGCAAATAATAACCTACCCCTCTTCTTGTCACAATCCATATTGGATGGCTTGGGTTGTCTTCAATTTTTTCCCTAAGTCTTCTAACCGTGACATCTACAGTTCTGACGTCTCCGAAATAGTCATATCCCCAAACGGTTTGCAGCAAATGCTCTCGGGTCATGACCTGTCCAATGTGCTTCGCTAAATAGTGAAGCAATTCAAACTCACGATGAGTAAGCTCGATCGTTTCTCCCCGTTTTGAAACGACATATGCATCAGGATGAATAACGAGAGAGCCGATTTGAATTTCCGACTGTTCAGAAGCCGCTTCCCTTGCAGCATTTGTTTGCTGTCTTCGTAAATTTGCCTTTACCCTTGCCAAGAGCTCTCTTGTGCTGAATGGTTTTGTCACATAATCATCAGCACCAAGCTCCAGACCAAGCACTTTATCGATTTCTGAATCTTTCGCAGTCAACATAATAATCGGCATTTCATATTTTTTTCGAACTTCCCGGCACACTTCCATTCCATCCTTGCTGGGAAGCATAATATCTAACAATATCAAGTCAGGTTTAATTTCTTCCACCATTTCAATCGCGCTTGTTCCATCATAAGCACAGTATACATCAAAACCTTCTTTTTTAAGATTAAACTCTAATATATCTGCAATTGGTTTTTCGTCATCAACAACTAATATTTTTTTATTTTCCATCATTTTCTCCCCTTTTGATCTATTAACTTTACTTTACCACGATTACATTCATCTCATCATCAACTTTCAATACAAATGGAAAAAACAAGCAGAAAACCCCTAGCTATTGCTAGAGGTCTTAAATTCAATAGGTTTTGGAACTTAGAGTAAACCCCTGTAAATTCCTATCAAACCTATTATATCAATTTTTATCTTATTGTAACAGCTTGAGATGAGAAATCAAATTTCTATTTACAACCACAAATGTTACCAATTTTGGTTTAACTTACTTATAGCCAAAAATAGCACGGATAAACCGTGCGTATGAAGTGGCTCGGGACGGAATCGAACCGCCGACACAAGGATTTTCAGTCCTTTGCTCTACCGACTGAGCTAATGGCTCATAAAAAAATTTTTTTCTTCTAATCCATTTTAAAATTTGTCAGATGTCCCTTCCTCTTCTAGCTTTTTCGAGGATGATGGATGCGTCGGGACAACTCGTCGCCTATTCGATGAAGCCTTGCTCGTTGCTCTACCGACTGAGCTAATGGCTCATAAAAAAATTTTTTTCTATCTAATCCATTTTTCATTTGTCAGATGTCCCTTCCTCTTCTAGCTTTTTCGAGGATGTTGGATGCGTCGGGACAACTCGTCGCCTATTCGATGAAGCCTTGCTCGTTGCTCTACCGACTGAGCTAATGGCTCATAAAAAATTTTTTCCTTCTAATCCATTTTAAAATTTGTCAGATGTCCCTTCCTCTTCCTGATTTTTCGAGGATGATGGATGCGTCGGGACAACTCGTCGCTTATTCGATGAAGCTTTGCTCGTTGCTCTACCGACTGAGCTAATGGCTCATAAAATTTTTTTTCTTCTAATCCATTTTAAAATTTGTCAGATGTCCCTTCCTCTTCTAGCTTTTTCGAGGATGATGGATGCGTCGGGACAACTCGTCGCCTATTCGATGAAGCCTTGCTCGTTGCTCTACCGACTGAGCTAATGGCTCATAAAATTTTTTTTCTTCTAATCCATTTTAAAATTTGTCAGATGTCCCTTCCTCTTCTAGCTTTTTCGAGGATGTTGGATGCATTGTGCGAACAGTTCGGAGCCAATACGCTCATTTTTCTCAAGACGTGTATAATAATATCATTTCTAGAGGGACAAAACAACGATTTTTTTTAATTTCACAAAAAAAAGAGGGAACAGCCGATCCCTCCAAGTTTATTATATTGGACTGTATACACTGCGGACAACATTTGTTTGTGAACGATCTGGACCAACTGAAAAGATGGAAAGTGGGATACCTGTTAACTGGGAAATCCGTTCAACATAATGGCGTGCATTGTCAGGAAGATCGTCCAAGCTTTTTGCCCCCGTAATGTCTTCCTTCCAACCCGGCAATTCCTCATAGACAGGTTCGCACTGTGCAAGTACTTTTAAACTTGCTGGAAATTCTTCTAAAATTTCACCTTTGTATTTGTAGGCGATGCATATTTTTAATGTTTCGATTCCTGTCAATACATCGATGGAATTTAAAGATAAATCAGTTATTCCGCTTACCCGGCGCGCATGGCGAACAACAACGCTGTCAAACCAGCCCACTCGACGCGGACGTCCTGTTGTTGTGCCATATTCCCGTCCAACTTCACGAATTTGATCGCCAATTTCATCGTGGAGCTCTGTCGGAAACGGACCGTCTCCTACACGAGTTGTATAAGCTTTTGATACGCCGACAACATGTTTAATTTTCGTAGGACCTACACCTGCTCCAATTGTCACACCGCCTGCTACTGGATTGGAAGATGTAACAAAAGGATATGTACCTTGATCGATATCAAGCATAACACCTTGAGCGCCTTCAAATAAAACACGGCGTCCTTCATCAAGCGCGTCGTTCAGCACAACAGATGTGTCGCATACATATTGTTTGATTTGTTGGCCGTACTCGTAGTATTCATTTAAAATCTCTTCCAGTTTAAATCCTTCAACTTCGTATACTTTTTCAAACAGGCGATTTTTTTCTTCTAAATTTCTTCTCAATTTTTCTTCAAAGACTTCACGATCCAATAAATCGGCGATGCGGATGCCAATACGGGCTGCTTTATCCATATAGGCTGGACCTATTCCTTTTTTCGTCGTCCCGATCTTGTTGGCTCCTTTTCGTTCTTCTTCCACTTCATCCAATTTTAAATGATAAGGCAAAATGACGTGAGCGCGGTTGGAAATTCGCAGATTATTTGTTTGAATTCCCCGTTTATGCAAACCGTTCAACTCTTCTACCAGCGCTTTAGGATCGACAACCATTCCGTTTCCGATGACACAAATTTTATCTTGATAAAAAATACCGGATGGGATTAAATGCAGTTTATATGTTTCACCGTTAAATTTGATTGTATGGCCAGCATTGTTTCCACCTTGGTAACGGGCGATCACTTCCGCATTTTGAGAAAGGAAATCGGTTATCTTCCCTTTTCCTTCATCCCCCCATTGTGTACCAACAACAACAACTGATGACATGTGTGCACCTCCGTGTTCACCAAAAATCCAATACAAAGAAACAAGTTTATTCTACCAATTGTAGCAAGTAGAGTCAATAAAATCCGAACGTTCACTTTATTATTAAATATTTTGTTCGTGTTATATAAGATACTTACAAAAAACAACTGCCTCATCAAGAGACAGCAGGAGGAATATGATCGTCTTCATATCTTCTTTCAAGATTTACAAATTTATTATATTCTTTTACAAATGCAAGCTGAACAGTTCCTACAGGGCCGTTCCGCTGCTTGGCTATAATGATTTCAATAATATTTTTGTTTTCTGATTCCGTATTGTAGTAATCATCTCTGTATAAAAAGGCGACGATATCTGCATCCTGCTCAATACTACCGGACTCCCGAATATCTGACATCATCGGGCGTTTATCTTGACGCTGCTCGACGCTTCGTGATAGCTGGGATAATGCGATGACCGGCACTTCCAATTCACGTGCCAAAGCCTTAAGAGATCTTGATATTTCCGAAACTTCCTGCTGGCGGTTTTCCCGATTCCGCCCGCTTCCTTGAATTAATTGCAAATAATCTATGATAATTAAACCAAGGCCCTTTTCCTGTTTTAACCGTCTGCATTTGGCGCGAATATCACTCACTCTTATGCCAGGTGTATCATCAATATAAATGCCGGCATTTGATAAACTCCCCATTGCCATCGTCAACTTTCCCCAATCATCCGGGGTTAAATTTCCCGTTCGCAAATTTTGGGCATCTATGTTTCCTTCTGCGCAAAGCATACGCATGACAAGCTGTTCCGCACCCATTTCCAAGCTAAAAATCGCTACATTTTCGTCCGTTTTCGTCGCAACATTTTGAGCGATATTTAAGGCAAATGCAGTTTTACCGACAGACGGGCGGGCCGCTACGATAATTAAATCATTTCGCTGAAAGCCGGCTGTCATACGATCCAATTCGGAAAAGCCTGTAGGAATTCCTGTAATTTCCCCTTTGCGATTGTGGAGCATTTCAATTTTATCGTATGTTCGAACAAGAATATCTTTAATGTTTTGAAACAATCCGGCTTTTCTCCGCTGCGCCACTTCCATGATGCTTTTTTCGGCTTCTGTTAAAAGTGTTTCCACATCGTCTTCCCGATTATAGCCTTCTTGAGCTATAGCCGTTGCTGTTCGTATAAGTCTTCTTAATATCGATTTTTCTTCAACAATTTTCGCATAATATTCGATATTTGCTGCTGTAGGAACGGATCCCGCTAAATCGCTTAAATAAGAAACCCCGCCAACCTCTTCCAAAATTTTCGCATCCGCCAAGTCTTTTGTCACAGTTACTAAATCGACGGGCTCTCCTTTTTCCGAAAGCCTCAACATTGATTGAAAAATCTTTTGATGGCTCGATCGATAAAAATCTTCAGGCACTAATATTTCTGAAGCTAACATAAGCGCATCAGGTTCTAAAAAAATGGCCCCAAGCACTGCCTGCTCTGCTTCTATATTTTGTGGTGGAATTCGATCACTGACCAGAAGATCATTCAAGATGATCACCGCCTTACCGTGGACACATAAATTTTTTCTCCAAAAAGTATAAAGAGAAATGTGGCATTACTTCAAGATCAATTTCTTTCCATAATACCACATTGCTCCTTGCCATTATTCTTCTGTCACATGTACCTTTAACGTCGCCGTCACTTCCGAATGAAGCTTAATCGGAACATTTGTATAGCCTAAAGAACGAATCGCATCTGGAAGATCAATTTTCCGTTTATCGATTTGAATATTATGTGCTTTTTTTAATTGATCAGCAATTTGTTTGCTTGTTACGGAACCAAATAATCTTCCGCCCTCACCGGCTTTCGCTTTTAATTCAACCGTGATTTTTTCAAGCTGTTCTTTTAATTTTTTTGCCTGCGCTAATTCTTCCGCTGCCTCTTTTTCTTCTTTTTTCTTTTGCGCTTCCAGCTGTTTTAAATTGGCACTCGTCGCTTCAACAGCCAAACCTTTTTTAAAAAGATAATTTTGGGCATAGCCGTCAGCTACATTTTTTACTTCACCTTTTTTCCCTTTCCCCTTTACATCTTGTAAAAAAATCACTTTCATTCTTCATTTCTCCCTTCTAAATATTGTTGAACAGCTTCTTTTAATCGTTTTTCTGCTTCATTTATCGTAACATGCTCCAACTGGGTCGCGGCATTTGTTAAATGCCCTCCACCTCCAAGTGCTTCCATTATTAATTGAACATTAAAATCGCCCAATGATCTAGCACTAATACCGACTGTATGTTCATCACGCTTCGCAATGACAAACGACGCCAATACGCCGTTCATTGATAAAAGAGTGTCAGCTGCCTGAGCAATGATCACTTGATCGTAATATTCATCTTCTCGATCTGCTTTTGCTATTGCAACCCCATTATTCATAATCTCTGTGTTTTGAATGAACTTGGCACGTTGAACAAATTGTTGAATATCCTCTTTCAACAATTTTTGGACAAGGATTGTATCCGCTCCTTTTGATCGCAAATAAGACGCCGCATCAAATGTTCTAGAGCCTGTTCGAAGCGTGAAGCATTTTGTATCTACCGTAATACCTGCCAACAATGCAGTGGCCTCTATTGTACTCATTTTAAATTCTGCAGGCTGATATACTAAAATTTCCGTAACAAGTTCAGATGTAGATGATGCATAAGGTTCTATATAAACAAGCAGTGGATCTTGAATAAATTCTTCTCCCCTGCGATGATGGTCAATGACTACTACATGGTCAATTTCGCTCAGCAATTTTTGTTCAGCCACCATTGAAGGTTTATTCGTATCTAGAATCACGAGAAGAGAATGATCTGTTGCAATATTCAGGGCTTCATCCGGAGTAATGAATCTGGACCATAACTCAGCGTCCTTCTTTACTTCCTCCACAAGCTTTTGAAGTCCTTGGCCGAATTCTTCATGATTTACAACAATAAAACCTTCTTTATGATTGATTTGCGCCACCTTCAATATTCCAATTGCTGAACCAATTGAATCCATGTCAGGATTTTTATGACCCATAATAAATACTTTATCACTTTCACGAATGATTTCTTTTAATGCATGGGATATTACTCGAGCTCTAACGCGTGTGCGTTTTTCGATCGGATTTGTTTGTCCGCCGTAAAATTTAACCTTGCCATTTCCTCGTTTAATAGCAACTTGGTCTCCTCCGCGCCCTAAGGCAAGGTCTAGACTCGACTGCGCCAGATGCCCCAATTCAGACAAATCTTTAATGCCGGCTCCAATCCCGATGCTTAAGGTGAGAGAAACATTTTGAATAACCGCTTTTTCTCTGACTTCATCTAAAATAGAAAATTTTGTTTTTTCAAGCTCAGCCAAAATTTTTTCATTGAAAACCGCAATAAAACGTTCAGAGGAAACTCTTTTTAAAAAAATACCGTTATCGACTGCCCATTTATTTAAAATGGATGTCACAAGACTGTTTAAATTGCTCCGCTTTTGATCGTCGAGCCCTTGTGCGATTTCATCATAATTATCTAAAAATATATAGGCTAAAACAATCCGTTCTCTTTCATACTGCTTTTTTAGTTCCGTATGGTCCGTTTCATCAAAAAAATAAAGAAGCCTTTCTTCTTTTTTGACAATGACGCGAAATTTACGGTTTTGAAGAGTTACGATATCGGAATCTATCCCTTTTTGAAATAACACTTTTAATGTTTCAGAAATTTCGTCAAGAGGACGACCGACCAGCTTGTCGTTCTTAAAATATGAAGTTAAAAATGGATTGACCCATTCCACGGCAAATTGATCGTTGATAAGCATAATGCCAATCGGAATCTTCATAAAAACTTCATCGCCAGCTTTTTTCAAACGAAACGTTAAATCAGAAATAGAATGTTCCAATTCCAATTTCAACCGTTTAACAGCATAAAAGAAAAAAAACAACAGACAGCCTGCAACGATTGCGCTAATACAGCCAATCACCCAATTATAAAATAACAGAAAACCGATCATTGCCGCTATTACGCCGATGAGTGCGTATAACGGGTAAAAGAATAAAGGTTTTTCAAAAAAACTCGGCATTTTATTCAGCTCCTTGCAAAAAGAACGAACCAAGGCCTAACGTATTTTTCCGCGGAGATTAAACCCTAAATCAATGATTCCCAATATTCGTACTGGATAAAGAAGAATTGGCAAAATAAATGTTCCAATTACAATCAATACCGGCACTGCTTTCGAAAGTTTTTTCACATGACAAAAATAAAAAATAAAGGAAAACCCTTGAATTAAAAGCACAGTCTGTAAAACAAACACAATATTGTAAAGCGCGATATTTAAAAAAGATTCTTTAGGCAAATTGATAAGCATAAGGAGAATGGCGATTAAATAATACCAAATAATACTTTTTGGAAATTTCCAGTCGCGGAAAGGGGTGATTGTCCCAACATTCAATTTTAATCTTTTCATAATTCCAATGTTCAATATATGTATAATCACGGCTAACATAAATGATACGATGACAAACATGCTCGGAAGCAAGTTCATTAATAAATCAAACTGCTCGTTCATTTGCTCCATCATCGTTTTTTTCATTTCTTCATCCATTGAAGGGAATGCGGCTATTGTTTCCCTTACTGAAGACTTGGCTTGTTGAATAACATCACTAAAAAGATCAACGCCCAAAAAAACAATTGATAACGCATAATCAAGAACGAAATTGATGAGCAATGAAATGGTGCCGCCTATTAACGCAAACAGCTGCCGTTTTTGACGATAAAAGTATGCCATTATGATACCTGTCACACTGAACATGAGCCCAATCGGCAGCGAAACGATGGAGCCGACCAAAAATGTCATCACGATTGATGCTAATAATAAAACAAAAGACTGCTTGATTCCGTGGCGGATACCGAAAATAATAAACGGAGTCGAAAGGAAAAATATTGATATCACGCTTAATATCGGAACATATAAAGTAATTAATAGAAAAACGGTATAAATAGCAACGAATATAGCACCTTCTGTTAAAACATTCGTACGTTTCACAGACTCACCTCAATCAAGACTCATACCATTATTTTAATCTAGACTTTTTAAACAATCAAATCATGGTTTCATTTAACGGACAAGAAAAAAGCAACAAGGGATTCACCTTGCTGCCTTTGAAATTTCTTATTTATCATCTGCAACATAAGGAAGCAATGCCATTTGACGGGCCCGTTTAATGGCAACTGTTAATTTCCGTTGATATTTTGCACTCGTTCCTGTTACACGGCGAGGCAAAATTTTTCCGCGTTCAGAAATGAATTTTTTAAGCAAATCAACATCTTTGTAATCAATGTGCGTAATGCCGTTTGCTGTGAAATAGCACACTTTCCGGCGTTTACCGCGGCCTCTGCGTCCAGCCATTACAATTCCTCCCTTCTTTACATTTATCTAGGCGTACAATCGGTTAAAATGGTAAATCATCATCTGAAATATCAATTGGTTGTCCATCATTAGCAAATGGATCATCGTCAATGTTTTGGTGGTTCTGATTATTCCGGTTTGGATCAAATGGTGCACCGCCATATGGATTTGCATTTCCTTGATTTCCTGCAAAAAATCCCGTATTATTCCCGGCTGCAGCACTCTTCGGTTCTAAAAATTGAACACTGTCCGCCACAACCTCTGTTACAAATACTCTTCTTCCCGTTTGATCTTCATAGCTGCGTGTTTGAAGACGGCCATCAACACCCGCAAGGCTGCCTTTTTTTAAATAGTTGGCTACGTTTTCCGCAGGACGCCGCCAAACGACACAGTTGATAAAATCTGCTTCGCGTTCCCCTTGCTGATTTGTAAAATTTCGATTAACTGCCAATGTAAAGGTTGCAACGGCTACACCGCTGGGCGTGTATCGTAACTCGGGATCTCTTGTAAGCCGACCGACCAAAACGACACGATTCATCATTTCAGAACCACTCCTAAAATGTCTTTTAAGATGATATTACCATTTTAACACGTATATTGGAACAAATTACTCTTCTTCTTTAACAATGATATGACGTAAAATATCTTCATTGATTCTTGCCAAACGGTTAAATTCTTCAACCGCTTGAGGTGAAGCTTGAACGTTTAAAATCATGTAAATACCATCTCGGAAGTCTTTAATTTCATAAGCGAGACGGCGTTTTCCCCATTCCTTCACCTCTGTAATCTCCGCACCATTGTTCACAAGAATGCCGTTAAAACGCTCAACTAGCTCTTTTTTAGCATCCTCTTCAATGTTTGGACGGATAATATACATAATTTCGTATTTTCTCATTCTCTTACACCTCCTTTTGGTCTTGACGGCCCAATTCGGGCAAGGAGTAATTATCATTACTCACAAACCAAAATTATAGCAAAATTTTATTGATCCCGCAACATTAGACATTGAATCGAAAATGAATAATATCTCCGTCTTGAACCTCGTAATCTTTTCCTTCCAATCGAACCTTTCCAGCTTCTCTTGCAGCAGCCATCGAACCTGCCTCAATTAAGTCTGTATAGGAAACTGTTTCGGCCCGAATAAATCCCCGTTCAAAATCAGAATGAATGATGCCTGCGCACTCAGGTGCTTTCATTCCTTTGCGGAACGTCCATGCCCGAACCTCTTGTTCCCCAGCAGTAAAATATGTGGCGAGTCCCAGCAAGCTGTAAGATGCTTTAATTAATTGATCTAAACCAGATTCCTGAATTCCAAGCTCCTGCAAAAACATTTCTTTTTCTTCCGAATCAAGCTCGACCATTTCAGATTCAATTTTTGCACATACGACAATTACTTCGGCATTTTCCGCAGCAACATATTTGCGCACTTTTTCCACATATTCATTACTTCCAGAGGATATATCTTCCTCACTAACATTTGCTACATAAAGTACAGGTTTAATGGTGAGCAAATGAAGCTGTTTTACATATTTCATCTGTTCTTCCGTGAATGAAACAGAACGGGCGGGCTTTTCATTTTCAAACGCTTCTTTTAACTTCATTAAAATTTCATATTCAAACATAGCTTGCTTATCTTTTTGTTTTGCTATTTTGGCAACGCGGTCGATCCGTTTATCAACTGTTTCCAAATCGGCCAAAATTAACTCGATGTTAATTGTTTCAATATCTGCAATCGGATCCACTTTTCCGTCAACATGCGTAATATTTTCATCATCAAAACAGCGAACAACATGGCAAATTGCATCCACTTGGCGAATGTGAGACAAAAATTTATTGCCAAGACCTTCTCCCTTGCTTGCCCCTTTGACAATTCCTGCAATATCAGTAAATTCAAATGTTGTCGGAACCGTTCTTTTCGGCTTAAATAATTCTGAAAGCTTTTGCAGGCGATAATCAGGCACTTCAACAATTCCTACGTTCGGATCAATGGTGCAAAACGGATAGTTCGCACTCTCGGCCCCCGCTTGTGTGATCGCATTAAACAGCGTTGATTTTCCAACATTCGGAAGACCAACAATACCAGCAGTTAATCCCATGAATTTTCCACTCCTCTTTTTGTACGGACACTATCTCGTCAACTAATCTTCACCCATTATAGATAGGAACAAGAAAAATGACAAGCTTTCATCCTCCAAATCGATCAGCTCTATAAAAAAGACTGCCGATTTAAGGCAGCAGTCTTTCATTGTTGCTTCTCACTATGTTTTTCAATGACTTTTTTCATCTTTCTTACAAATTCTTTTCTCGGCATGAGAACACTATGGCTGCAACCTTCACATTTAATACGGATATCCATTCCCATTCGGATCACTTTCCAGCGATTTTCTCCGCAAGGATGAGGTTTCTTCATTTCAACAATATCATAAAGGTCAAATTCCTTGTTAACCATCTAAGCCGTCATCATCCCTTCCTTAAATATTCCATTTATAGCAAACATACAGTATATCTTTTTAGTTAAATCGAAAAGCCATCTATACTTAGATGGCGCCATGATAGATTTATTTTAACAAGTTTTGTATTTGATTTGTACCTTTCATCAAGCCAATTCCGTTTGAAGGTATAAACACTATTCATTTTTAGGTATAGAAAATTTAAATATTCCGTATACTGGTAATACTATTTCAGGGGGTGAATGGCCGATGAATATAAAAACAAATTTTTTCCCTTATAAAAAAGAAAAAGAAAGAATCTTTTATCATCATACAGATGCTGTAACTAAATTATCCCTAAAAATTGGAAGTCTTATACCAAAAGAACATCAAGATTCCATCGTCGTTTTATGCATTGGAACAGATCGTTCAACAGGAGATGCGTTAGGTCCGATAGTCGGAACGAAGCTAATGGAACAAAATTTAACTCATGTTCATATATTTGGGACTTTGAAATCTCCGGTTCATGCTGTCAATTTAGGAGAAACGATTGAGACAATAAACAATCAGTTCGAACATCCCTTCATCATTGCTGTGGATGCTTGTTTAGGTCTCTATCAAAACATTGGTTCTTTTCAAGTAGCGGAAGGTCCCTTAAAGCCAGGTGCAGCTGTCAATAAATCTCTTCCGGCGGTCGGAGACATGCACATCACTGGAATCGTTAATGTCAGCGGCTTTATGGAGTTTTTTGTTTTGCAAAATACGAGGCTCCATCTTGTTATGAGCATGGCTGATGTCATCTCAGCAAGTTTGATCAATGCCTTCAATTCTATAAGGGAATCTGAACAATCAAACGTATCGCTATTTCGAAGAGGGTTTGAATTTTAGCTGTTCTTCAACATTAAGATGATACTTTTACATCCAACAGTTCTAAAATACGCACCAAATCTTCTTTCGAAAAAAACTCAATCTCTATTTTACCTTTCTTCTTTTGCTGCTTAATGGAAACGGATGTTCCAAATTTTTCTCGCAAAAACGATTCTTGTTCACGTATAAAAGCATCTTTTTTCTCTATCTTTTTCTTTGTTTCACGTGAAACACTTTCATTCATCTGCTGCACTAACTGTTCTACTTGCCGGACATTTAAATTTTCTTTTAAAATTTTATTCACTAAATATTCAAGTTTCTCTTTTTTCTTTATGCCAAGCAATGTTCTCCCATGCCCCATTGATAGCTTGCCTTCAGATATCAATGTTTGGACGAACGGTGGAAGGCTTAGGAGCCGCAAATGGTTGGCAATATGTGGACGGCTTTTGCCAAGACGTTTTGCCAATTCTTCTTGTGTAATGTTCAAATGCTCCAAAAGCGATTGGTACGCTTTCGCCTCTTCGATCGGGGTTAAATCTTCCCTTTGCAAATTTTCTAATAGAGCGATTTCCATCATTTGCTCATCTGTCAACTCTTTCACAACTGCCGGAACTGTCTTAAGCTTCGCTTCTTTTGCTGCTCGATAACGGCGTTCACCGACTACAATTTCATAGCCTTTTATGCTCTTTCGGACTATCAGCGGCTGTAAAATTCCGTGCTGCAAAATGGATTGCTTAAGCTCTTCAATCGAACCAGGGTCAAATGTTTTTCGCGGTTGATAAGGATTTGGACGTAAATCCCCTATTTTAATATCTTGCACCACTTCTTCCTTATTCAGTTCTAAATTGGCAAAAAGTGCATTAATTCCTTTCCCTAATCCTCTAGCCATTTGCCACCACTTCCTTTGCTAATTCTAAATAAACCTCTGCCCCTTTGGATCTTGAATCATAAAGGATAATAGGCTGTCCATGGCTCGGTGCTTCACTAAGCCGCACATTTCGCGGAATAATGGTTTGATACACTTTGTCTTGAAAGTATTTTTTTACCTCATCAATTACTTGTATGCCTAAATTAGTCCGCGCATCAAGCATTGTCAGCAATACACCTTCAATCATCAAATCCGAATTCAAATGTTTTTGAACCAATCGAATAGTATTTAACAGCTGGCTTAATCCTTCCAAAGCATAGTACTCGCATTGAACTGGAATAATGACCGAATCCGAAGCCGTTAGCGCATTGAGTGTTAAAAGTCCGAGCGAAGGCGGGCAATCTATTAATATGTAATCGTATTGCTGCTTCACTGGTTCAAGCGCTCTTTTTAATCGGACTTCACGGGAAATCGTCGGAACTAATTCAATTTCAGCACCTGCAAGTTGAATAGTTGCTGGAATCACATCAAGATTTTCAATCTGTGTTGTTTTAATGACTTTTTTTACATCTGCATCCTCTACTAAAAGATCATACACACAAAGGTCGACATCCGCTTTTTCAATACCAACCCCACTTGTCGCATTACCTTGAGGGTCTATATCGACTAATAGAACCCGCTTTCCTGTGTATGCTAAGCAAGCTCCGAGGTTAACGGAAGTTGTGGTTTTTCCAACGCCGCCTTTTTGGTTCGCTATGGAAATGATCTTACACACGGTGTCACCTGCTTTCTCCTACTTCAAATGTTCTATTGTATTTTATTTTATCACGAAAATGCTTAAATGTAGGTGATATCTTTGGGGATGTTTCACAAACTTTTTCCTTTTGTAGGTGGAAATGCTAGGAATTCATTCTTTTTTCAAAAAAATAAAATATTGTCGTATTTCCCGGAAAATAATTTGTTGCTGTCGAACATTCTGTCCAAGTCTTTTTGCTAAGTATTTTTATAATAAAAAACTCTTCACGAAAAAGTGTGAAGAGTTATTTTGGAATTTTGATCGTTAATTGTATATAGTTTTCAAATTCTTCTTCTTTTGAATCTATTTTAACTCCTGTTTCAGCCACCATAGTCAAAGATTTCCGAATCGTATTCAAAGCAATTCTCGTATCTCTGCTGAACGCTTTTCTTTTCGGTTTTTGCTTTTCTTCTTTTTGGTCTAACATTTTAACTACGCGATCTTCTGTTTGTTTAACATTTAACTGTTTTTCAATAATTTCGTTTAACAATTTAATTTGCAATTCATGATCTTTTAAAGGAATGAGTGCTCGCGCATGACGTTCCGTAATGGATTTGTTTAACAATGCCTCTTGAACTTCTTTTGGGAGCTTCAGCAGACGTAGTTTATTGGCAATCGTCGATTGTCCTTTTCCAAGCCTTTGAGCTAACGCTTCTTGAGTCAGCTGATGGAGTTCAATTAATTTTGCATAAGCAACTGCTTCTTCAATGGCTGATAATTCTTCCCGCTGCAAGTTTTCAATTAAGGCGATTGAAGCGGTTTCTTTATCATTATAATTTTTTACTATAGCCGGAATTTCCATCCATCCAAGTTTTTTGACAGCTCTCCATCTTCTTTCCCCGGCAATAATTTCATACCGTTCATCCGTTTTTCTGACAACAATCGGCTGTATAATGCCATGAGTTCGGATTGTTTGCGCCAATTCATCAATTTTATCTTCAGAAAAAACAGTTCTCGGCTGAAATGGATTAGGGACGATCTCATCAACAGGAATATGCAAAATTTCTTCTTTTACATCTTTTTCTTCTTCAAAGTCCGTCACATCTTTTTCCCCAAAGCCAAATAATCGAGAAAAAGGATGCTTCATATGCTGACACCACCTTTAGAAACTACCAGCATTTATTAAATTTCTCGTTTTCTAGACAAATTTCCTGCTAAAAATGACAAACAAAAAATATTATTTTCGAACAAGTTACTCAATAGGCATTTTATTTGGTGTGCCGGGCTTCCTAGGATACTTTTTCGGAGTAGCACGATGTTTATGAATCACAATGATATTGCGCTGACTTTTTTCAATGGGCAATTGAAAGGAATGAATCGTCTGGACTTGTCCGCCAAATAATGAGATCGCTTTATTTGCCCCTTTTAATTCTTCTTTTACCGATTGAGCCTTCAATGCCAAAAAATCACCATTTACTTTCACGAGCGGGATACAAAGTTCACTTAGTACGGATAATCGTGCTACAGCCCTAGCTGTCACGATATCAAAAGATTCCCGAAATATTTTCTTTTGACCGAACGTTTCCGCACGATCGTGGTATAAAAAGACATTTTCCAAATTTAGTTGAGCAGTTAAATGCTCTAAAAACGTAATTCGTTTTTTCAAAGAGTCAACGATTGTCAACTGCAAATGAGGAAAGCAAATTTTCAGCGGAATGCCGGGAAAACCAGCACCCGCTCCAACATCGCAAACGGAAAGAGGTCTGTTAAAATCATAAAAAAAAGCAGCCGAAATAGAATCATAAAAATGTTTGATATACACTTCTGTCCGATCCGTTATGGACGTCAAATTCACTTTTTCATTCCATTCCGTTAGGAGCTTAAAATATGCTTCAAATTGTTCCAATGCTTGTGAGGAAAGTGAAATCCCTCTTTCCTCCAGCAACGTTTGAAACTGAATACTGTCCATCGCTCTATCCTTTCGTCTCCATTGTAATAAATCTCTTTATTCATTAGACACGCGGGCGATACGGCCTTGTTCCAAATAAACAAGTAAAATAGAAATATCCGCCGGATTGACGCCTGATATGCGTGAAGCCTGTGCAACTGATATCGGCCGAACCTGTTTTAATTTTTGCCGCGCTTCTGTTGCAAGTCCATTGATAGCGTCATAATCAATGTCTTCTGGTATTTTTTTGTTTTCCATGCGTTTTAATTTTTCTACTTGCTGCAACGATTTTTCAATATATCCTTCATATTTGATTTGAATTTCTACCTGCTCCACCACTTCTTTAGGCAAAGCTTCACTTTCGGTAAGCATTTTTATATGTTCATAATTTATTTCTGGACGCTTCAAAAGGTCTGAGGCACGGATGCCGTCTTTTAACGGACTTCCTCCGACTTCTTCAATCAGTTTTTGAGTCTGTTCATTCGGCTTGATAATGATGGAACGGAGGCGTTTTTTCTCATTTTCTATCGCTTCTTTTTTGGCCAAAAACTTTTCATACCGCTCTTTTTTAATCAAACCGATTTTGTATCCGAGTTCTGTCAAACGCAAATCCGCATTGTCATGGCGAAGGAGAAGACGGTATTCGGCTCTTGATGTTAAAAGACGGTATGGTTCGTTCGTTCCTTTTGTCACCAAATCGTCTATTAATACACCGATGTAAGCATCAGAACGGCTGAGAATGATCTCTTCTTTATTCAACGCTCTTCTAGCAGCATTAATACCGGCCATAATTCCTTGACCAGCTGCTTCTTCATATCCTGAAGTTCCGTTAATTTGTCCTGCCGTATATAAATTTTTCACTTTTTTCGTTTCTAGCGTCGGCCATAGCTGCGTTGGTACGATCGCATCATATTCAATGGCATATCCAGCTCTCATGATTTGTGCATTTTCAAGCCCCGGAATGGTAGATATCATACGGCGCTGTACATCTTCCGGCAGGCTTGTAGAAAGCCCTTGAACATAGACTTCTTCCGTATTACGGCCCTCAGGCTCCAAAAAGATTTGGTGGCGCGGTTTATCATGGAAACGGACAATTTTATCTTCAATAGACGGACAATAACGAGGTCCTGTCCCTTTGATCATACCAGAATACATGGGCGATCTGTGCAAATTTTCGTCAATGATTTTATGAGTTTCACTGCTTGTATACGTCAGCCAACAAGGAAGCTGATCGGTAATATATTTCGTTGTTTCGTAGGAGAATGCACGCGGCTCCTCGTCTCCAGGTTGAATTTCTGTTTTGCTGTAATCAATGGTTTTACTGTTGACTCTTGGAGGTGTCCCTGTTTTAAAACGAACAAGTTCGAATCCAAGCTTTTCTAAATGCTCTGACAGCTTAATGGACGGCTGTTGATTGTTTGGTCCACTTGAATAAGAAAGGTCGCCGATAATAATTCTTCCACGCAAAAACGTTCCTGTTGTTAAAACAACTGTTTTCGAACGATATTCGGCTCCTGTCTGCGTCACGATCCCTTTGCATATACCGTCTTCTACAATTAATTCTTCGACCATTCCTTGAAGCAATGTTAAATTTTCTTCCTGCTCCAGCGTCTTTTTCATTTCCCTTTGATATAAAACTTTATCGGCTTGTGCCCGAAGTGCACGAACAGCAGGTCCTTTTCCTGTATTTAACATTCTCATTTGAATATATGTTTTATCGATGTTTTTTCCCATTTCTCCGCCAAGCGCGTCAATCTCACGGACGACAATTCCTTTTGCCGGCCCGCCGATTGAAGGATTACATGGCATAAAAGCTACCATATCCAAATTAATGGTCACTACTAATGTTTTAGCACCAAGCCTTGCAGCCGCAAGACCCGCCTCACAGCCCGCATGACCTGCGCCAACCACGATTACATCATATTCACCGGCTTGATATCGCATCAAATTCACACCCTTTCCTATTTACCTAAGCAAAATTGCGAAAACAACTGATCAATTAAGCTTTCATGTACACTGTCGCCAATAATTTCGCCGAGGAGTTCCCACGTTCTTGTTAAGTCGATTTGAACAATATCGATTGGGACGCCTTGTTCTATTCCCTCTATAGCCTCTTCAACAGCTTTTTTGGCCTGAGATAACAACGCAATATGGCGTGTATTGGAAACATAAGTTAAATCATCTGCTTGAAGATCCCCTTTAAAAAACAAAGAACTGATCTGTTGTTCCAATTCATCGATCCCTCTATCTTCCTTTAAGGAAGTGGTCACAATTGGATTTCCATTGGCTAGCTTCTGCACTTCATCCATATCGATTTTCTTCGGCAAATCAGTTTTATTGACAATGACAATAAAATCCGTTCCCTTCACGGCTTCAAACAATTTTTTATCTTCTTCCGAGAGCTCTTCGTTATAGTTTAGCACAAATAAAATTAAATCAGCTTCTTTCAATACCTGTCGGGATCGCTCCACACCGATTTTTTCTACAATGTCTTCCGTCTCACGAATTCCAGCCGTGTCGATAAGACGGAGAGGGACACCTCTCACATTGACATATTCTTCTATTACATCCCTTGTCGTTCCTGGTATATCAGTTACTATCGCTTTATTTTCATGAACGAGTCCATTGAGCAAAGAAGATTTGCCAACGTTTGGCCGCCCAATTATAACGGTTGATAAGCCTTCCCTCAATATTTTCCCTTGGTTAGAAGTTGAAAGCAGTTTTTCAATTTCGTCTCGCACGTACGAAGCTTTTTCAATTAACATATTATGTGTCATTTCTTCGACATCATCATATTCGGGGTAATCGATGTTGACTTCAACATGTGCGAGCGTTTCAAGAATTTCCTGACGCAGCCGTTTGATGCGCTTTGAAAGACGGCCTTCCATTTGCCCAAGAGCAACATTCATTGCTTTATCGGTTTTAGCCCGAATTAAATCAATCACAGCTTCCGCTTGAGACAAATCAATTCTTCCATTTAAAAATGCTCTCTTCGTAAATTCTCCTGGTTCCGCCAAACGAGCGCCGTGCTTAAGAACTAGCTGCAAAACGCGGTTAACTGTTACGAGACCTCCATGGCAATTGATCTCAACAACATCTTCTCTTGTAAATGTTTTAGGCGCCCGCATGACAGAAACCATCACTTCTTCAACCATTTCTTGCGTATCGGGATCAATTATTTTTCCATAATGAATCGTATGGGTTGGAACATCTTTTAATTGTTTCTTTGCAGGGCTTTGAAAAATGCGATCCGCAATGTCCACCGCCTCATCGCCGCTTAAGCGGACAATCGCAATGGCTCCCTCTCCCATCGGGGTGGAAATTGCTGCTATTGTATCAAATTCCATTGTCTCACCTCGCTTTTTGTTGCGATCTATCATAAACCAATCCGGCAGTTGTTTTCATTCACCAAAGTTTAAAAATACCATATAGTCTAGAAAAAAGAAAAGCACAATGTTTATCCACAAAAAAATTATCTAATTTATTATTTTAACTTATCCACATGTTCATAACAATATTTCGCTACTTTTCACTTATTCACAATACCGTAACGTTTAAGAAACAAGCCAGATAATCTTCCATGGGGTTAGATCTGCATGTCTCGTAATTCAAAATAATGAAAAACGAAATGATTTGATAACTGGAGAAACAGCTTAAAAAACTGCTGGGCTTGAAAAATCAAAGAGGTACCAAAAAAGTTGAAGAGTCTTTAATAGAGGTTGACAGAAACCGAAAATTCCTTTTTAAAGACATCAATTTGGAGGCTAAAAAAAATGATGAATTGGCTTTCCAATTCATCAAAAAACTTATTTTGGTGCGATGACGACATATCGATTGGGCTCTGTTCCGACTGAATACGTTTGAACCCTTTCATCTTCCATTAACGTTGAATGAATGATTTTTCTTTCAAAAGAAGGCATGGGCTCCAAAGAAAATTCCTTATTTGTTTTTACAACTTTATCTGCCAATTTTACCGCCAATTGAGTCAAAGTCTCTCGGCGCTTTTCACGATAATTTTCAGCATCCAAAATAATGGGTACGTAATCGGTTGACGTTTTATTCGCTACAAGCTGTGTCAAATATTGCAAGGAATTTAACGTTTGTCCTCTTTTCCCAATTAGAATTGCCAAATTTTCCCCTTTAATATTAAAATACGCTGTTTTTTCTTCAAGTTTAATATCAACGGAAGCTGTAATTCCCATTTCTTTTATAACCTGCTCAAGGAAATTTTTCGCCTCGTCCAATGGATTAAGATCCGTATTCTCGTTCCATTTTAACAAAGCATCCGTCAATTCGCTTGTTTCCTTTAATTTCACATGGACAATGGCAGGTTTTTGGCCAAATATCCCAAAAAGCCCTTTTTTTCCTTCATCGATAATTCGAATATCCACTTGTTCCTGCTCAACATTTAATTCTTTTAAGGCTTTCTTCACAGCATCCTCAACGGTCTGTCCAGTAGACGTTATTTCTCTCACTTTTGAGCTCCTCCTGCCTTTTCAGAAGCTTTGCGTATATCTGAACCTTTGATCACAAGAGTTTGGACAATCATAAAAATATTTCCGACTACCCAATAAAGTGATAAAGCTGCTGGGAACGACACCGCAAAAATGACAATCATAATCGGCATCATCCAAAGCATTGTTTGCATTTGCGGATTTATGTTTTCTGTTCCTGCCATCATTAATTTTTGCTGAACAAATGTCAAAATGCCTGCTAAAAGAGGTAGAATAAAATAAGGATCTCTCTCACCTAGATCGAACCATAAAAAGCTGTGTTCAGCAATTTCCCGGGTTCTCATAATGGCATGGTAAAATCCAATTAAAATTGGCATTTGAATTAATAGTGGTAAACAACCGGCAAGAGGATTAACACCATGCTTTTGAAATAAAGCCATTGTTTCTTGTTGAAGCTTTTGCTGTGTTTTTTGGTCTTTCGAACTGTATTTCTCACGCAGCTTTAAAATTTCCGGCTGAATTTCCTGCATGGCCTTTGAATTTTGAATTTGTTTGATCATTAACGGCAAAATCGCTAATCGAATTAAAATGGTTACGATGATAATGGATAAACCATAATCATTTCCAAATAGCTGCGCAAAATATGTAATTAACCAAGAAAGCGGATAAACAATGTACTGGTTCCAAAAACCTTCACTGTCTTTTGTAATCGGTTCATTTATTTCCGTACACCCGGACAAAACAGATGCTAGTCCAAGAATAGCCAGCAATAATACTATTCGCTTCTTCAAAAAAACTTCCTCCTAACAAATTCTATATATCATAATTAAAAATAATCCGTTTCCATTCAAAAAGTATTTTACCATCTTTTTTGTAAAATTGCTTTTGATTTCTTAATGATTTTTTGTCTGATAAATGTTCATTTTTATAAAAAGATGAACAAGACTTTTTTTTACCTCATGATAATTCATTTTCGCAGACGGTTTCCTCGCAATAATAATATAATCCTTCCCTTTAGCGATATTGTCCTTCTCTTCTAAAAATACTTGACGAATCAAACGTTTTACTTTATTTCTCGTCACGGCATTGCCAATTTTTTTACTGACAGACAGCCCGATCCGAAAATCTTTTATATCCGGCTGATCAAGCATATAAATAACGAACTGTCTGTTCGCCATTGACTTTCCTTTTTGAAATACTTTTTGAAAGTCCTTATTTTTTTTTATCCGGTTCCTTTTTTTCATTCCATTCACTCCGACTCTCCGATTTACTCGAGAGATCAAGTAACTTCATTTTGTGTAAAAAAGACCACTGACTTTTTTTCAGTGGTCTACGCTGATAATACTTTTCTTCCTTTACGGCGTCTCCGAGCTAAAACCTTTCGACCGTTTTTTGTGCTCATCCGGCTGCGGAATCCGTGAACTTTGCTGCGTTTTCTTTTATTTGGTTGATATGTTCTTTTCATTCTATGACACCTCCCCGAGGATTAACTCTAAAAAGACAGTCTTTCTAATTATAGTAAAGGAATATCCTAATTGTCAACTAAGGTCCATTGTACTATCGGCAAACAACATTGTGGATATTTTTTTATAAAAAATACAGTTTTACAGCAATTATCGACATTTTTTTCACACATTTATCGACATGTGAATATTTTTTTCAACAGCATGTTGTCTTGTGGATAAACTTTCAAAACCCATTGCAACACATAGGTTATTTTGATATGATATTTGTGTTTTACCTCTGAATATCTTTCATTTATCATTATATTATCCACACATTGTGGATAAATTGTGGAAAGTTGTTAACGGCCCTGTGAAGGAAGTTTTCCACACTCTCTGAATTTTGTAGAAAAGTTATTTTTCTACTATATTAAATATTTTTGTGCAAACATATGTGGAATGTATATTTATTCATTGTTCATTTTTTTACAGCCGATGTAAAGGAGGGTGACCCCAAAGAGCCATGGAGAACATAGAGGACTTGTGGAATCGGGTGCTTGCCGAAATTAAAAAAAAGGTCAGTAAACCGAGCTTTGATACCTGGCTAAAATCTACAAAAGCACACGCTTTACAAGGTGATTTGCTCATCATTACTGCTCCAAATGAATTTGCGAGAGATTGGTTGGAATCCAGATACCTGCATTTAATCGCGAACACAATATATGATTTAACAGGAGAAGAAATCGGTATAAAATTTATCATTCCGCAAAATTTGACAGACGATGAATTTATGCCTAAATCCCCCATTAAAACATCGCCAAAAAAAGGGGAAGAGACAAATGAATTTCCCCAAAACTTGCTGAATCCAAAATATACTTTTGATACGTTTGTTATCGGCTCAGGAAATCGATTTGCCCATGCTGCATCCCTGGCTGTTGCGGAAGCGCCGGCAAAAGCATACAACCCGCTGTTTATTTATGGTGGCGTCGGTCTCGGAAAAACTCATTTAATGCATGCAATCGGCCATTATGTATTAGAACATAATCCTTCCGCGAGAGTCGTCTATTTGTCATCAGAAAAATTTACGAATGAATTTATTAACTCAATCCGTGACAATAAAGCCGATGAATTTCGCAATAAATACCGGAATGTTGATGTTCTATTGATAGATGATATTCAATTTCTTGCTGGAAAAGAACAAACACAAGAGGAATTTTTCCATACGTTCAACACACTTCACGAGGAAAGCAAGCAAATAGTCATTTCAAGCGACAGGCCGCCAAAGGAAATTCCTACTCTTGAAGACCGGCTGAGATCACGTTTTGAATGGGGGCTCATAACAGATATTACTCCTCCTGACCTCGAAACAAGAATTGCTATTTTAAGAAAAAAAGCGAAAGCTGATGGATTGGATATTCCAAATGAAGTCATGCTTTATATTGCCAACCAAATTGATACAAATATTCGTGAGCTAGAAGGTGCCCTTATACGCGTAGTAGCTTATTCTTCTCTCATTAATAAAGATATTAACGCGGATCTCGCGGCAGAAGCATTAAAAGACATTATACCGAGCTCCAAGCCTAAAATTATTACCATTCAAGAAATTCAACGTGTAGTTGGACAGCATTTTAATGTTAAATTGGAAGATTTTAAAGCAAAAAAGAGAACAAAGTCTGTTGCATTTCCAAGACAGATTGCCATGTACTTATCAAGAGAATTAACCGACTCTTCTTTGCCGAAAATTGGAGAAGAATTTGGAGGAAGAGACCATACAACAGTCATTCATGCTCATGAAAAAATTTCAAAGCTATTAGAAGAAGACCCACAGCTGCAAAATCAAATAAATGAAATAAAAGAACAGTTAAAGCATTCCATTCATTATCATTAGTTGAGGACATTGTGAATAACTTTGACATTGGCATGCACAGTTTATCCACATGTGGATAGACTGTGCTTCCTTTCATTAACATTGTTATCAACATATCCACAAGCCCTATTACTACTTATACTATATTTTTTAATTAAAAAATAATAATAATATAAAATGTATTTGTTTGATAGATGGCAGTGCAGCCTTAGAAGGAGGATTTACATGCAAGTTATCGTCCCAAAAAATAAGCTTGTTGAAAGCGTCCAAGATGTCATGAAGGCCGTCTCCTCTAGAACAACCATTCCTATATTGACCGGAATAAAAATTGTCGCAACAGAAGAGGGCATTTCATTAACAGGCAGTGATTCAGACATTTCGATTAAGTCCTTTATACCTGCAGAAGAAAATGGAACGATTCATGCGGAAATTATCGAGCCCGGAAGCATTGTTTTGCAAGCTCGTTTTTTTAGTGATATTGTGAGGAAGCTTCCGCAGGATAAAGTGGAAATGAAAGTGGAAAACCACTTTCTAACTATTATTCGATCAGGAAGTGCGGAATTTAATCTGCATGGTTTGGATGCAGAAGAATATCCAAGATTGCCGGAAATTGAGGAGCAAAACGTTTTTAAAATTCCATCAGATCTATTAAAAACCTTAATTCGACAAACAGTTTTTGCTGTTTCGGTTTCAGAAACAAGACCAATTTTAACCGGTGTAAACTGGCGTTTAGAAAATGGCGAATTAACATGTATTGCAACGGACAGCCATCGATTAGCTTTACGGAAAGCAAAAGTGGAAACCAATATTTCTGAAGCGCATAATGTCGTTATTCCGGGAAAAAGCTTAAATGAGCTGAATAAAATTCTTGATGAAAACGATGATCTTGTTGAGATTGTCATTACAGAAAATCAAGTTTTGTTTAAGACGAAAAACATATTATTCTTTTCACGCCTCTTAGATGGAAATTACCCTGATACGAGCAGGCTTATTCCAATGGAAAGTAAAACGGATATTGTTCTTGACGCAAAAGATTTTTTACAAGCTATAGACCGCGCATCTCTTCTTGCAAGAGAAGGACGTAATAACGTCGTCAAGTTGACAACATTTCCTAACGGGAAGGTTGAAATCTTGTCAAATTCACCGGAAATTGGGAAGGTTGTCGAAGAAATTCATGCCAAAAATGTACAGGGAGAAGATTTAAAAATTTCCTTTAGTGCAAAATATATGATAGATGCATTAAAAGCAGTGGAAGGATCAGAAATTCACATCAGCTTTACAGGGGCGATGAGGCCGTTTTTAATTCGTGTTCCCGAAGATGAAACAGTTTTGCAACTGATTCTTCCTGTTCGAACATATTAAACAGCTGTCACCGGTTCTTTATGATAAATTCTTCTATTTTGAAGTACTGGAAATAAAAATGAAAGCTACTAGTAATCAAAAAAGCTAGTAGCTTTCTTTTCGAATTGGGAAATATTTAGTAAAATAAAAAGTTAGAGACTATTTTGAGAAAGCGGATGAAAATCAGATGAAGCGTATTGTTCAAATTAAAGGTGAATATATTACACTCGGACAATTTTTAAAATTGGCGGATGTCATCCAAACTGGCGGAATGGCAAAATGGTTTCTCCAGGAGCATGAAGTGCTCGTAAATTCTGAGAGGGAAGAGCGCCGGGGGAGAAAACTAAGAGACGGAGACATCGTAGAAGTAAAAGAGACTGGAACCTTTATTGTAAAAAACTGAAGTTGGTGACCTTCATTGTATTTAAAAGAATTCAGTTTAAAGAACTACCGTAATTATGAGTCCCTTCATATACAATTTGAAAACAAAGTCAATGTGATAATTGGAGAAAATGCCCAAGGGAAAACAAATATGATGGAGGGCATCTATGTTTTGGCGATGGCGAAATCCCATCGAACCAGCAATGATAAAGAGCTCATTCAATGGGAGAAGGAATATGCTAAAATAGAAGGGAGAATAGAAAAACAAAATCGTTTTTCTACGGTTGAATTAATTATTTCCAACAAAGGGAAAAAAGCTAAATTAAATTATTTAGAACAAAAAAAATTAAGCGAGTATGTCGGTCACGTCAATGTGATTATGTTTGCTCCGGAAGATTTGAATTTAGTAAAAGGAAGTCCGCAAATTCGCAGGCGTTTTATCAATATGGAAATTGGACAAGTTTCTCCCGTTTATTTGCACCAACTGAACAAATATCAAAAAATCATTCAGCAGAGAAATCATTATTTAAAGCTCCTCCAGACGAGAAAGCAGAAGGATGAAAAAATGTTGGATGTGCTTACACTTCAGTTGTGTGAGACAGCGAGCAATATCATTAAAAAAAGATATTTGTTTGTTAAACAGCTTGAAAAATGGGCACAACCGATTCATTCCAGCATTTCAAGGGGAATGGAGGAATTAAGAATTCAGTATAAGCCTTCTGTTGATGTATCAGAAGAAGCAGACTTGTCGAAAATAGTAGAAGTATACTATGACAGGTTTGCTAAAATAAGAGAAAAGGAAATAGAACGTGGAACGACGTTAGCCGGTCCCCACAGAGATGACCTTATTTTTTATGTGAACGGCCGGGATGTTCAAACATTCGGATCGCAAGGCCAGCAGCGCACAACAGCTCTTTCGCTGAAATTGGCCGAAATAGATTTGATCCATGAAGAGATTGGCGATTATCCTGTATTATTGTTGGACGATGTTTTATCAGAATTAGATGATTTTAGGCAATCTCATTTATTAAATGCCATTCAAGGGAAAGTGCAAACATTTGTGACAACAACAAGCGTAGATGGAATTGATCACAAAACCTTGAAGGAAGCGGCTATCTATCGTGTATCTTCCGGACAATTAATATAAATTATTTTTTTTGAAACAGATCATGATGCTATTAAGGATTTTAACATCTGCAGCTTGTTTTTTACTCATGCATAGATCATGTCTTACTTTGAAAAAAGCGGATCAATCTATTTAGATTTTTTTGTGGATAAAAAATTTTTTTATCTATTCAATCGATTTTATGTTTATAAAAGTGTAGGTGATCATTGTGGCGATGGAACAAAATCATGAGGAACAAACAACATATGATGAAAACCAGATTCAAGTGCTGGAAGGGTTGGAAGCTGTTCGAAAAAGACCTGGAATGTATATTGGATCTACCAGTTCCAAAGGTCTTCATCATCTCGTTTGGGAAATTGTCGATAATAGTATAGATGAGGCTTTAGCGGGTTTTTGTACAGAAATAAATGTGACGATCGAACAAGACAATAGTATAACAGTAAAAGATAACGGGCGAGGAATACCCGTCGGAATACATGAGAAAATGGGAAGACCAGCCGTTGAAGTCATCATGACTGTCCTTCATGCAGGAGGAAAATTCGGAGGCGGAGGCTATAAAGTTTCCGGTGGACTCCACGGTGTAGGAGCTTCAGTTGTGAATGCACTGTCAACTGAACTGGAGGTTTTTGTTCATCGCGATGGAAATATTTACTACCAGAAATATCGCCGAGGTGTGCCTTGTGAAGATTTGAAAATTGTTGGAAAAACTGAAACGACGGGAACCATTGTGCATTTCAAGCCTGATCCTGAAATTTTTAAAGAAACAACCGAATATGATTATGATACGTTGGCGTCGCGGTTGCGAGAACTTGCTTTTTTAAACCGTGGAATCAAGATTACATTAGAAGATAAGCGGGACGAAAAAGGACGGCAAAATTCATATTACTATGAGGGCGGTATCATCTCCTATGTAAAGCATCTCAACCGTACAAAAGAGGTTCTTCATGAAGAACCGATTTATATTGAAGGAGATAAAGATGGAATAAAAATAGAAATCGCTCTTCAATACAATGATGGATATACAAGTAATATTTACTCTTTTGCTAATAATATTCACACATATGAGGGTGGCACTCACGAATCCGGCTTTAAAACTGCCTTAACTCGAGTTATTAATGATTACGCTAGAAAAACAGGAGCTATTAAAGAAAACGATCAAAATTTATCAGGAGAAGATGTTCGTGAGGGGTTAACCGCGATCATTTCTGTCAAACATCCTAATCCCCAATTTGAGGGACAAACGAAAACAAAGCTTGGAAATTCCGAAGTAAGAACAATTACGGATTCCATTTTCTCGGAAATGTTTGAAACGTTTCTTTTCGAACATCCGCAAACAGCCAAAAAAATTGTGGAAAAAGGTTTGATGGCGGCAAGAGCCCGTTTAGCTGCCAAAAAAGCAAGGGAATTAACGAGAAGAAAAAGCGCATTAGATGTTTCGAATTTGCCTGGAAAATTAGCAGATTGTTCGTCAAAAGATCCATCCATCTCAGAATTGTTTGTTGTTGAGGGTGATTCTGCCGGTGGTTCTGCTAAGCAGGGCCGGGACAGACATTTCCAAGCTATTTTGCCGTTGAGAGGAAAAATTTTAAATGTTGAGAAAGCACGTCTTGACAAAATATTATCCAACAATGAAGTGCGTGCCATAATCACAGCCATTGGAACAGGGATTGGCGAAGATTTCGATGTTTCGAAAGCGAGATACCATAAAGTTGTGATTATGACGGATGCCGATGTGGACGGAGCGCATATTCGTACACTGCTGCTTACCTTTTTCTATCGGTACATGAGAGGAATTATTGAAAAAGGATATGTTTATATTGCGCAGCCTCCTTTATATAGAATTCAACAAGGGAAAAGGGTTGAATATGCGTACAATGATCGGCAGCTCGATAAAATTTTGTCCAATCTTCCAAGCCAACCGAAGCCAAGCATTCAACGCTACAAAGGACTTGGAGAAATGAATGCTGAGCAGCTTTGGGAAACAACAATGAATCCATCAACTAGAACGCTGCTTCAAGTAACATTGCAGGATGCGATTGATGCGGATGAAACGTTTGAAATTTTAATGGGAGACAAAGTGGAGCCTCGCCGCCAGTTTATTGAAGAAAACGCCCGTTATGTAAAAAATTTGGATATTTAATCGATTTGTTCACCCCATTCTCATTTTGTTTTTCTCCATAAAGTGAGGTTTGGGAATTGATTTTTACGGAGGTAATAAAAAATGGCTGAAAACAAAGAATCGCAAATACAGGAAGTCAATATAAGCCAAGAAATGCGTTCATCCTTCCTTGATTATGCGATGAGCGTCATCGTGTCGCGCGCCTTGCCTGATGTCCGTGACGGACTTAAGCCTGTTCACCGGAGAATTCTTTATGCCATGCATGACCTTGGCATGACTCCGGATAAACCGCATAAAAAATCTGCAAGGATTGTAGGAGATGTGATCGGTAAGTACCATCCACACGGAGATTCAGCTGTTTACGAGACGATGGTGAGAATGGCCCAAGATTTTAACTATCGCTATATGCTGGTGGATGGTCACGGAAACTTTGGATCCGTTGATGGAGACGCCGCAGCTGCGATGCGTTATACAGAGGCGAGAATGTCAAAAATTTCAATGGAACTTTTGCGTGACATTAATAAAGACACCATTGATTATCAAGATAATTATGACGGATCGGAAAAGGAGCCTGTCGTTCTTCCTTCCCGTTTCCCGCACTTGCTCGTAAATGGCGCATCCGGAATTGCAGTAGGAATGGCGACCAACATTCCTCCACATCAAATCGGCGAAGTAATCGACGGTGTTCTGGCATTAAGTAAAAATCCAGACATCACCATTGGAGAGCTAATGGAAATCATTCCTGGACCGGACTTTCCGACGGCAGGACAAATAATGGGGAAAAGCGGCATTCGAAAAGCTTATGAGACCGGACGAGGATCGATCACGCTCCGGGCAAAGGTTGAAATTGAAGAAAGAGAAAACGGGAAACAGGCAATTATAGTGACTGAGATTCCGTACCAAGTAAATAAAGCAAAACTTATTGAAAAAATCGCAGAGCTTGTCCGTGAGAAAAAAATTGACGGGATCTCCGATTTAAGAGATGAATCTGATAGAAAAGGTATGCGCATTGTCATCGAAGTTAGGAGAGATGCAAATGTCAACGTGCTTTTGAATAATTTATATAAACAGACGGCATTACAAACAAGCTTTGGAATTAATATGCTTGCTTTAGTAGACGGAGAACCGAAAGTATTAAATTTAAAACAAATTTTAGAGCATTATTTAGATCATCAAAAAGTCGTTATTAGAAGACGTACTGCTTTTGAATTAAGAAAGGCTGAAGCGCGAGCGCATATTTTGGAAGGGTTAAGAATTGCATTAGATCATATCGATGAAGTGATTAACCTGATTCGAAGCTCCAAAACAACAGATATTGCCCGCGAAGGATTAATGGAAAAATTCAGCTTAACGGAAAAGCAAGCACAGGCAATCTTGGATATGCGGCTGCAGCGTCTGACAGGCCTTGAACGAGAAAAAATAGAAGAGGAATATAATGAGCTGGTAAAGCTAATTGAAGAGTTAAAAGGTATATTAGCCAGCGAAGAAAAGGTTTTAGACATTATTCGTGAGGAATTAGAAGAAATAAAAGAGCGTTTTAATGATGAGCGCCGTACAGAAATAATTGCAACTGGTTTAGAAGCTTTTGAAGACGAAGATTTGATTCCAAAAGAGAATATTGTCATTACGCTTACCCATAAAGGCTATATTAAGCGTCTCCCTGTTTCTACTTACCGCAGCCAAAAGCGTGGCGGAAGAGGAATTCAAGGAATGGGAACTAATGCTGACGACTTTGTTGAGCATCTTTTAACAACGTGCACACATGATACTATTTTATTTTTTACAAATAAAGGAAAAGTTTATCGAGCAAAAGGATATGAAATTCCTGAATTTGGACGAACAGCTAAAGGGCTTCCGATCATTAATTTATTGGAAATTGACCAAGATGAATGGATCAATGCCATTATCCCTGTTTCAGGATTTGTTGATGATTGGTTTTTATTTTTTGCAACAAAAGAAGGGATATGTAAACGATCACCGCTTTCTCAATTTTCCCATATTCGTAACAGCGGCTTAATTGCGCTGCACCTACGGGAAGGGGACGAGCTTATTTCCGTACATTTGACAGATGGTACAAAAGATATTGTGATTGGAACAAAAAATGGAATGTTAATTCGTTTTCATGAACAAGATGTCCGGTCAATGGGCCGCACAGCTACGGGCGTGAAGGGAATTACGTTGGAAAAAAATGATGAAGTTGTCGGCATGGAAGTATTGGATCCAGGTGTTGATGTATTAGTCGTAACTGAAAATGGGTACGGAAAACGTACGCATGAAAGCGAGTACCGAATCCAAACCCGGGGCGGTAAAGGTTTAAAAACATGCAACATTACCCCTAAAAATGGATCGGTAGTTTCGGTAAAAGCTGTTCGCGGCGACGAAGATTTAATGATCATTACTGGAAACGGCGTTCTGATTCGCATGGATGTCAATGATATTTCTTCAATGGGACGTAATACAGTCGGTGTAAAGCTTATTAAACTTGATGAAAATGAACATGTTTCAACGGTTGCGCTCGTTGAAAAAGAAGAGCAAGAGGAACAACAGGAAGAAGAATAAAAAGTGCTCTTTTTTGAAGGGTGATATCTGTTGAAACATATTCTGCCAACAGAAGGAAAAAGTACTGATTTTAGGTCTACCACAGCTTTCAAAGCTGTGGTATTGTTAATTTATGGAGATCAAACGAATATTTCCTGATCTATATTCTGTGAAAAAAAGGTATTTTTCGTTTTTAGGTTTGTTTACGTTCCTAAATGAATGGGTGCCAATTGATTTTTTATTTAAAGGAGGGGGGTTCATTTGCGGATTCATGTCAAAAAATTGAAGCCGGGATTTGTCTTAGCAGAAGATGTTTATTCTTTGTCACCAAAACCAATTGCGAAAAAAGGCACTGTTATTAATGAGGAGCATATTGAATTTTTTCGTGCATTTTTAATTAAAGAAGTTCAAGTCCGGACTTCTACTACTACAGGAGTAAAAGAAGCGAAAGAGGATATTTCCACTGATCAACCTCAAAAAAATGAGGCTGACGTTCAAAAAACGGAAAGTTCATCAAAAACTGCTTTTGAAGAAATTTTTGTACATTCAGTAGAACAGCTCCAAAAGTATTTTTTATCTTGGCAGTCGGGTGCTTCAGTAGATATTTATAAAATTAGAACTTTACTCCTCCCAGTATTAAAAGCTGGGTTTGATCAACCAAGCAAAATAATGGAGACTTATACAACATGTGATGCAAAAAATTATATTTGCCATCATTCTGTTTCTGTCTCTTTATTAAGCGCTTTAATTGCAAAAAAAATGGGATTTTTAACTGGAGAAGTAAATCAAATTGCTCTTGCAGGTCTGTTAAGTGATTGTGGGATGGCAAAAATTACTCCAGCAATTTTAACAAAAAAAGAAGCGCTAACAGAAAAAGAGTTCCTCGAGGTTAGAGAACATCCTATTCACAGCTATAATTTATTAAAAGATTTACCAGCTTTAACAGAAGGTGCGAAAGTTGCAGTCTTGCAGCATCATGAACGATTTGATGGATCAGGTTATCCTTTAGGAATTAAAGGCGTTCAAATTCATCCTTTTGCTAAAATCATTTCGTTTGCAGACGCATATCAAGCAATGATTTCTCCTCGTCCATATCGCAATGGACAATCGCCGTTTCACGTGTTGGATCAAATAGAAAAAGATCAATTTGGAAAATTTGATTTATCGGTTGTTCAAGCTTTCAAAAAAATATTTATAAAAGATATGGTAGGACGAACAGTAAGGCTTTCTAATGGAGCTTATGGGAAAATCGTTTTTATAAATGAAAAATTGGTTACAAAGCCGATGGTACAAGCAGAGAATTCCGATCAAATTATATCTTTGGAAAAGAGCAAGGATTTGTCGATTATAAAGGTTTTTTAGTTTTTTCGAAGATATAAAATAATGCTTGTCAAAAACGATTGAAACTGCTATAATCACTGAAGTCAGCAATTAAAATAAAAAAAGTGTTGACAACCATAAAGTATGATTTTATAATGTAAAAGTCGCTGTTTTTGATATATGATCTTTGAAAACTGAACAAAACGAAAAGCGTGCCTGTTGATTCTGACAAGAG
>ERZ1673774.6-NODE-6-length-78135-cov-19.792636_pt1 | contig 78135 bp, 76 predicted proteins | sample MGYA00580186_ERZ1673774 | MGnify/ENA primary metagenome ERZ1673774 (study PRJEB41219, sample SAMN04549611) | soil metagenome | isolation source: soil | place: USA: New Mexico, Bitter Lake NWR | collected 2008-11-15 ... | reverse complement strand
GAACCAGCGCATCACGGAGTCAAAGTCCGTTGCCTTACCGCTTGGCTATAGCCCATCAAAAAGTCACAAAAAATATTGTAACATTTTTTGAACGCTATGTAAAGACTTTTTGTTTTGGATTTTTTAAAGTTAGAAATAGGAAGTTTTTCAACTTCCTATTTCAGCGAATATGAATGACCCGTACGGGATTCGAACCCGTGTTACCGCCGTGAAAGGGCGGTGTCTTAACCACTTGACCAACGGGCCATTTTTCATGGCGGAGAAGGAGGGATTTGAACCCTCGCGCCGCTTACACGACCTACTCCCTTAGCAGGGGAGCCCCTTCAGCCACTTGGGTACTTCTCCAAATTGGCTCCGCAGGCAGGATTCGAACCTGCGACCGTTCGGTTAACAGCCGAATGCTCTACCACTGAGCTACTGCGGAATGAAGAAAAAATTGACGACTGTAACCATTGTAATGAGCATTTATAATTTTGTCAACAGTTCGTTATATATTGTTTTTCGCTGCCATCCAATTAGCGACGGCTTTTATACTTTATCATATCTTTCTCCTTTTCGTCAACCATTATTTTTATAAAATTGAATTTTTCCTCCGCACTTTCCGCATAAATATCGTTCTGGGTTCATTTTTCTACGGCGAATAAAAGTGCTCATACATGATAGGCATTTATAAATATAAATTATATTATTTTTATTTTTTTCTCTTAATGGTGTGCAAAATCTAGGTGCACCTACTTTTTTTAAAAGCATTTTAAAGTCAGAGTCCCGATGCCGAAAACCTTTTCCTTCGATATGAAGATGGTAGTGGCAAAGTTCATGCTTAATAATCCCTATTAATTCGTCCATTCCGTATTGTTCATAATATTTTTTATTCACTTCAATATCATGGCTGTTTAATAAATATCTTCCGCCTGTTGTTCGAAGACGGTGATTAAAATACGCTTTGTGAACAAATTTTTTCCCAAAAAAGGATAGTGAAATTTGCTCCACAAGTTTTTGAAGCTGGTCATCATTCAATGTACTGCACCTACTTTAAAAACATGTTGAACAGGACAACAACTTAACGCATACAATAAATATTACTACATCTAATCGGACTCACATATTTTATTTTAGCATATGCTTTTTTTCTTGACCATAAAATGGCAAGCCAAAAAGAACAATACATCCAAGGAGGTATTAACCAATGCCGAATTGGCTTATAAATCAAATGAAGAAAGCATATTATGAAAAAAACGTTTATCAAATCAAGTTATTAAATCAATGCTGGTATTTCTATAGAAAAAAGCATTGCTCATAATTCAACAGCTCTCAAAGAACAGACTAACTTTTTTCAAAATTTTTGGTTGATAGATCGTTGTTTGCTTCCATCAGCATGCAATATAAGGTTGATAAAAAAATCAGCTGTCGACTTTGCCGACAGCCGTGATTTCTGTTGTTATTTATTTAACCATTGTTAAAGCGACTCTTCCTTTATCAACATCAACTTTTTCCACCCAGACTGTCACGATGTCCCCAACCGAAACAACGTCCAAAGGATGCTTTACATATTGTTTGCTTAATTTTGAAATGTGCACAAGTCCATCCTGTTTCACACCAATATCAACAAATACACCAAAGTCTACTACGTTTCGAACCGTTCCTTGCAGCTCCATTCCTTCTTTCAAGTCTTCAAGCTGCAGCACATCTTTTTTCAAAAGAGGTTTTGGAACTTCATCACGAGGATCGCGCTCCGGTCTCATTAAAGCATCGCATATATCCTTCAATGTATATTCGCCAATATGCAAGGCTTTTGAAGTTTCTTGAATATTCAGCGATCTGATTTTATCTTTCAACAGTTCTGTACCGATATCATCGACTGTCAATGAAAGGCTTGACAGCAGTTTTCTAGCGTCTTCATAGCTTTCAGGATGAATGCTCGTCCTGTCAAGCGGATCGTCGCCGTCCAATATTCTTAAAAAGCCGATACATTGCTCATACGTTTTCTCCCCAAGCCGTGGGATGGATTTTAAATCGTTGCGATTCACAAATTTTCCAATTTCTTCTCTTCGTTTCACAATATTATGAGCCACTGTTTTTGATAATCCAGATACGTATTGCAACAGAGACGGCGAAGCAGTATTTACGTTGACACCGACTTGGTTGACAACTGTTTCCACAACAAACGTTAAAGAGTCATGCAATTTCTTTTGGGATACATCATGCTGGTATTGACCAACACCGATTGATTTAGGATCAATTTTCACCAATTCAGCAAGCGGATCTTGAAGCCTTCTAGCAATGGATACTGCGCTGCGTTCTTCGACTTCAAGATCTGGGAACTCTTCCCGGGCTAAATCAGAAGCTGAATAAACACTTGCTCCCGCCTCGTTAACAATTAAATAATAAATATCTTCTTTTAATTCTTTTATTACATCTGCAACAAATTGTTCTGTTTCTCTTGAAGCTGTTCCATTGCCGATAGCGATTACTTCAATTTGGAAGCGTTGAATAATATCGATCAGCTTTTGTTTTGATTTTTCTATTTCATTTTTTGGCGGATGAGGATAAATCACATCAATATAAAGAACTTTTCCAGTTTCATCGACTGCCGCAAGCTTGCATCCTGTACGGTAAGCCGGGTCGATTCCTAAAACGATCGTTCCTTTTAATGGAGGTTGAAGGAGCAGTTTTCTTAAATTTTCGGAAAAAACACGAATGGCCTGATCTTCAGCTTTTTCAGTCAATTCTTTTCTAATCTCCCGCTCAATCGAAGGCTGTATGAGCCGTCTATACGCATCCTCCAACGTTTCAATTAAAATATCAGCAGCAATTGTCCTTTGATCCGAAACAACTTTTTTCTTCAAATAGGCTACTATTTGTTCTGTCGGCGGCTCGATTGCCACCCTTAAAATCCCTTCCTTCTCCCCTCTGTTTAACGCCAAAACACGATGGGGAACGATTTTTTTGATCGGTTCTTCATATTGGTAATACATTTCGAATACTTTTTTCTCATCTTTTTCTTCGTCTTTACACGTTGAGACGACCATACCTTCTTTCAACGTTTGCTCCCTTATCCATTGCCGATAATTCGGATCGTCTGAAATCCATTCTGCAATAATATCTTTTGCACCAGAGAGAGCATCTTCAACCGTATGGATTTCTTTCTCTTCATTGATGTATTTTTCGGCTTCTTCTTCAATCGATCCCGCTAGCGGCAAGGAATATATCCATTTGGCTAAAGGCTCAAGCCCTCTTTCTTTTGCAATCGTTGCTTTCGTTCTTCTTTTTTGCCGGTATGGCCGATACAAGTCTTCAACTTGCTGCAATTTTTCAGCCGCCAGTATTTCATTTCGCAAAGATTCTGTTAGTTTTCCTTGTTCCTCAATTAACCGAATAACTTCTTCTTTTCTTTTTTCAAGGTTTTGTATGTATTGCCAGCGCTCACTAATGTTTCGTATTTCCACTTCATTTAAAGCGCCTGTTTGTTCTTTTCTGTACCGCGCAATAAAAGGAACGGTGTTGCCGTCTTCAAGCAATACAATGACATTTTGAATTTGTTTGGTGGATATTGATAATTCGCTGCTTAACATTTGAAAAATTTTCTCATTATTTAACATTCTTTAGCCTCCACTACTATTTCCATCTACATAAACATTTTATCAAAAATTTTTTCAACATAAAAAGACAACCGTTATCCATCCGATTGTCCCAACAATTAAAAAAGCTGTCCGATTATATAAGTTAAATCATCTGTCCGATCGGAAAGAAATTTATTGAAGCCTTTCGCAATCTCGTGAATAGAAGAATGATCTTTTAACGCCGTTTTAATGTTTGAAGCATAAAGGCCATCAGTGTGAATAATAAATTTTGACCCTTTTTCATATGAAAAAGTGCGGATGTGATATTTCTTCATTTTACCAGGTAAATATCCAGCGGTTGGAATTGGATAAATGTATTCCCCAGAAGGCAAATATAAGATAAAACGAACGTTTCCTACCGAGCCGTATGTAATAGTTTTGTCTACGAAATCCACTTTTAATATTCCGACTGTCGCGCCTCTTTTACCTTTTAATTTCTTATGGCACTGTTTAAAAATCTCATGTACAGTTTCCTGCTGGTATTGCTTCACCGTTTGGCATATGATTTCAGATGATTCACGCGCAGCTTGTCCACTTCCCAATCCATCTGCGACAACACAAACAAATCTATGCTCGTCCGTACAGGTGAAAAAACTGTCTCCACAATAAGCACTGCCTACTTTTCCAACCTGACATGTCAAAAATTGAATATGTTCAGTTTCTTGATATTGAATCATTGCCCTATCTCCATTGGATCAGCGTGAACAGCTTTTTTTAATTTTTTTAATGCTTGGCGCAATAGTCTGGAAACATGCATTTGGGAGATACCTAAAATTTCACCTATTTCTTTTTGACTGCGGTTATGATAAAAAGAATGTAGAATAATTTCTTTTTCTCTCTCAGTTAAAACGTGCATAATGTTTTCAATAGTCAGTTTTTGAAGAATGCGTTCAAAGCCCTCGTCTTTTTGTCCGACAAGATCTAAAATGGTGACCGCGGTTCCATCCGGTCCAGCTTCTATTGAGTGATCAACAGAAAGCGTATGATAGTTTTTGACCATTTCCATAGCTTCCAAAACTTCTTCCTCAGCTGCTCCTAAATATTCTGCTATTTCCTTGACCTTCGGAGAGCGCTCCAGCTGACTCGTCAACTGCTCCACCGCTGCATTTATTTTTGGTCCAAGTTCTTTCATTCTGCGGGGCACATGGACGCTCCACGTTTTATCCCGAAGATAGCGTTTGATTTCTCCAATAATCGTTGGAACAACAAACGCATCAAATGATTTCCCAACTGTTGGGTCGAAGCGATCAATCGCTCCCAATAAACCGATCATCCCGACCTGTACCAAATCCTCCTGATACATTTTCGAACTTGAGTACTTTTTTGCCAGTGCAACAACAATTGGCTGATAAAGTTCAATAATTTGTTCTTGTGCTTTTTCATCTTTATTTTCCTGAACTTGACGAATGAGTTCATGGATTTCGTTATTGCTTCGTTTTTGACCATGAGGTTTGTTCATTTCTCATTCGCTCCTCATTTAAAAGCTTGGACATCTTGACAGTTACTCCTGAGTTCATATCGATTGTCACTTCATCCATGAGCGTTTTAATTAGAAACAAACCTAAACCGCCCTCGCTCAATTTTTCAATCGGCATGGAAGGAGAATAAGGCCCGGTGTTTTCTTTCATTTTTGATAAATCGAAATTTTTTCCATCGTCTGAAACAGTGATCTCTAATCGATTTTCAAACAAGCTGAAGCCGATTCTCACTTCACCGTTTTCATTATGACCGTAGGCATGCTGCACGGCATTTGTACACGCTTCACTGACGGCAATCTTTAAATCTTCAATGTCATCATATGTGTACCCCATTCTATTGGCGATACCGGATAGAGTCAATCTGACAATCCCTATATACTCAGTTTTCGCAGGTATTTTCATTTCAATGTAATCAATACATTTATCCATTAATCCTCACCTTTTCTTGAAATCTCGATGATGCTGTCCAAACCGGTAATATGAAATAAGCGCTCCAGCCGCGGCGACAAATTTGTCAATTTCAGCTTTCCGCCTTGTTTTCTGACCGTTTTCAACAATCCGACAAAAACTCCTAATCCGGTTGAATCCATATATTCAACATCTTTTAGGTTGACTTCAATAAAAGGTTCGCTTTTCTCAGAAATGGGCGCAAGTTTATTTTTTAGCGCTGGCGCAGTATAGGCATCAATCTCTCCTTTTAGATGCACATACGAAATCTTTTTTTCCCTTTTAATATCAATTTCAAGATTCATTCTGATCCCCCTCATAAAAGACAAAATCATCCATTCACTTATACCCTTTTTCGAAGCCGTTTAAACATTTTTTTTCATAATGATTAAGGTGAAATCATCCCGCAATTGAAAACCTTGCATTTTCTCAAAATCTTTATAAATATTTTCTACTATTTGCTGAGCAGGCAAATGTAAATGAGCTCGGATGGCGCTCGTCACTGCAGCTCTATCAATAAATCCTTCCTTCGTTCTTGTTTCAGTTACTCCATCTGACAAAAGAATAATCATATCGTTTTGGAAAAGATTTAATTCATATTGCTCATATTTCACTTGCCGGTCAACACCTAAAACAAGCCCTTTTGATTGAAGGTCATAAAAGTGATCCTCGCTGGCGCAATAATAAAAGCCCGGTTCATGTCCTGCAGATGCATATGTAATCTTATTCGTCCGAAAATCGTACTTACCAAAAAACATGGTAATAAACATATTGACATCGATGTTTTGTTCAACAACTCTATTTAAATTTTCTAATATGTAACTCGGATTTTGCCTTGATTCCAGGAGGCTGTCCATCGCATATTTAATCATTGATATACACAATGCTGCAGGTATGCCTTTGCCTATGACATCCGCAATCGCAACGCTCATTGTGTTTTCATGTTCTGCAAACTGGTAATAATCTCCGTTCATAATTTTGGCAGGAACGCTGATGACCCCTATGTCCAATTCTTCGACTTTTGGAATATTTGTTTGCAGCAGTGCCTGCTGTACGTTTGCTGCAATTTCAATTTCGGATTTCAGCTCAAGCTGCCTGCCCCTCAAAAATTGATGTTCTTGATAAGCCAGACCATAACCAACCATTACCTCCAATAAAAAGTCAAAGGAATCTAAAATCTTTTTTGGTATGTCTGGAAATAATTCTTTTAAAACTTTTAAATGGATGTTGATGATTTCCTCAGGCGGTATTTTATGTTCAATTGCTTTCCAACTGAAGCGCTGCCCTTCATATAAAGCTTGTTCGGTCAGTTCTTGAATGTAATTTGCTAACATCTCTTTATATTTCATTTGAATATCATCATCAAACGCCATAAAATCCTCCTAACGAAGCCATTTCACCACTTGTACAACGGTCCCTTCTCCTGTCTTTGAGTCGATATAAAATTCGTCCATTAATCGCTTAACACCGGGCAATCCAGCCCCAAGTCCTCCTGACGTCGTAAATCCATCCTCCATTGCCTTGCGAATATCAGGAATTCCCGGCCCATGATCAGAGGCGGTAATTTTAATTCCTTTTTTTTCTTTTTCTTCAATTTTATCGATGTAAATTTTCCCACCATTTGCATAATGATAAATGTTCCTTGCTAATTCTGATATTGCGGTGGTAATCCGGGCTTGGTCCACTGCGCCGAATCCAAGTTCTTTCGCAGCATGACGACCCAATTGGCGGGCAGCCACAATATCCCATTCGTTCATAATCATTACACAGGATTGGCCATCCATTCTAATCCTCCAGCTCCTTAAGCAATTCCAGCCCTTTTTCCAAGTCAAGCGCAGTATGAATATCTTCCAGTTCAATGCCTAATTCGATCAGCGTAATAGCCACAGCAGGCTGAATACCTGTCAACACGACCGTCGCCCCCATTAACTTAGACATGTTGACACAGTCCCCTAAAATCTTGGCGATAAATGAATCAATGACATCAACCGAAGTTAAATCAATGACAACACCTGTTGCTCCTGTTTCATGAATTTTCTTTAATAAATCTTCCTGAAATTGCATCGCTGTTTTGTCGTCCAGCTCCCACTGTATTGAAATTAATAGATTATTATACAGTTTTAAAATAGGTATTTTTGACGTTTTCATCATCTGCGTTCACCCATTGAAACAATTTTTCGATTGGTCATTTCAAGCGCAGCTTCGATGCCTTTTTGAAGGGTATTTTTCGTCGTAATTTGACTTAAATCAATGCCTAGATTCACTATCGTTTGCGCAATTTCAGGGCGAATGCCGACAAGCAAGCTTTTTGCTCCTACAAGACGAACTGCTTCTGCAGCTTGTATAATGTGATGGGCTACCATCGTATCCACAACAGGCACACCGGTTATATCAATCAGCACCACTTCAGAACGATATTTAACGACCCCTTTTAATAAATTTTCCATAATTCTTTTGGCACGGTCCGTATCAATCGTTCCAATCAATGGCATAACAGTGATGCTATCAAAAACCGGAATCAGCGGCGCAGACAATTCTTGCAGAGCCATTTTTTGGAGATTAATGGTTCTTTCATATGAAGAGGTATATTGCAGAAATACTTCCCGATTAACCGGTGAGGTAACTTTCTCTATCTCCGATAATAATTCAAGCGGATCACCCGGTATTTGTTTCTCAAGCAATTTAGCAAATAATATTTTTTCAAAAGTATGTAAGCATTGAGCAATTTTGTCCATTGGCCAGTCAAGCTGGACAATCCGTTTTGAAAATTCATGAATTTTTCTGGAAAATTCATCTTCTTTGTTTTTGCTCCATTCGATGAGAATATTCACATATTCTGCAGCAATTGCTTGATCAATTTGATCAGACTCAGCGGAAATTGATTGAGCATCAGCCTTCTTGAAGCGATCAATCCAATCCTTCATAATCTCGTCTCGATGCATTCGGATAAATTCAACTATTTCAGAAATTTTCAGTGACATGTTGCATGTCTCCTTTCAAAAACTTTGCCTTTTCAACTTTTATAGAAAAATAAAAAAAAATTATAGATATGTTCCCGTTTTTATCATTTTTCTTCCACAATATCTGCTAAGCTGTCGCATTCATTGCTTACAGCTATTTTATAAAGGGAACGCGGCAAATCTTCCTTTCGCTTCTCGACTATGGAAGATGCTGTTTTTAAATGCTTCGTCGTTTAAAAAAGCGAATGCAGCTTGTCAGCACGTCTGTTCATTTTTGCGCAAAAATCAAAAATACCACAGTTTCGCAACTGTGGACATTTTTTCAATCTTATTTATTTTAAACATTCTACCTGCAGGCAGTCCTTTTGAAAAGATCGTTGAAATATACGTAAAAAATATTAGAAATCGATCAGGCCTAAACTGATTTGTAAGGCATCGTCCACTTTATCCATCATTTCATCATCAAGATGGGTAATTTTATCCGTTAACCGTTGTTTATCAATCGTTCTAATCTGCTCAAGCAAAATGACCGAATCCCGTTCAAATCCATATTTTTTCGCATCAATTTCAACATGAGTCGGCAATTTTGCTTTTTGAATTTGTGCTGTAATAGCGGCTACGATCACCGTTGGACTAAAACGATTCCCTATATCATTTTGGATAATTAAAACTGGACGAACGCCGCCTTGCTCTGAACCAACTACAGGGGATAAATCAGCAAAATAAACGTCGCCGCGTTTAACAATCAAAAGATTACCCCCCGCTAACTAAGCGTTCAACGGTGTGTTCAGCCTCATACTCTGCCAGAAAAGCCTCCGATGCAATATTTAGATTGATCTTCGCCATTTCCATATAACCGCGTCTCATTGACTCGCGAATTTGGCGTTTTTTACGCTCTCTCAAATACATTTTCATTGCTTGATAAATAAATTCACTTCTGTTTCCGTTTTCCTGTTTCACGATTCCATCTAATTCAGAAACAAGTGCTTGTGGCAATCGAACAATAATTTCCGTTGTTGAGCTGGATTCAGACACCAAAATACACCTCCACCGTTCCTACAAAGCCGAAATCATTTTATTCCAATATTAATATTAACATTTATATTCGTTGAAGCAAAGCCATTTTTCAAATAATTTCTTCAATATTATCGGCATTGAGATGAATATTTTATTCAAGTTTCTTCATTTTTCAGTAAGCAGAGGATTTCTTACGTTTGTTTTGCCTCCATTTCTTATATAGATCCGAGGAACCCGCCAATTGATCATGCATGGAATTTCATAATTAATCGTTTCCAGCCGTTTGGCCACTTCATCAACTGAAATCATGTCATTGCCTTGTGAACCGATAAGTGTCACTTTTGTCCCGACAGGTTTTTTTTCCGGAAGCTTAATCATCAGTTGATCCATGCAAATGCGCCCGATAATAGGAACGCGCCTTCCATCGACAAGAACTTCCGAACCAGTCAATTTTCGAATCCATCCATCAGCATAACCGATTGGAACCGTACCAATCCATTCCTCCTCTTTCGCTGCGTATGTTGCTCCGTAACTTACTTTTTCCCCTTTTTTTATTTTTTTAATATGAACAATCTTTGAGTGTAAAGAAAATGCTTCATATAACGGAAAAGGCAGCGTGCTTTTGATAAATTCCGATGGCGCCAAACCATACATGGAAATGCCAAAGCGAACCGCATTAAAAGTTTTTGTTGGAAAGCGAAGAGTCGCAGCACTGTTTGCACAATGAATAATCAAACCGTCTGTATCCACGATTTGCAATAATTCCAGGAAACGTTCATATTGCTGTTCAAAATATGCTGTATCGTGTTCGTCTGCTGTGGCAAAATGAGTGAATATACCTTCTAATCGAAATAACTGCTGTCCCTTTATGAGCGAAATGGCTTGTTCGAGTTCTTTTTTATCTCTTATTCCGATCCGTCCCATACCTGTGTCTAATTTCAAGTGGATGTTGACTGATGTTTTCCCTAAATATTTTCCCGCACTTTCCAGCCATTCAGCTGAATAGGCAGTCACACTTATCCCATTTTCTCCTGCAACTGTAACATCTTCTGGTCTTACCGCTCCTAAAACGAGGATAGGGGCCTTTATTCCTGCTTGTCTCAATTTCAATGCTTCATCTAGAAAAGCGACTGCTAATTTAGCAGCACCTGCTGACAATGCTGCTTGGGCAACTTCCACATCTCCATGACCATAAGCATTAGCTTTCACAACAGCAATAATTTCAGTTTCATTCGGCAAATGTTCCTTTAATCCATGAATGTTCGCTTCAATATGATCTAAATTAATTTCTGCCCATGTATCTCGGAAATAGTTCTGCATCTTAATTTCATCTCCAACGATATCGTTTTGTTTATTTTATATCACTGTTTCTTTTTAAACAATAGTACATAAAAAAGGCGGCAGAAGATCGTTTCTTTTGCCGCTCAATTTTACTACTTCCCTGATTGGCTTTGTACAGAACGAGCAACTGCAATCATTTCTTCTTGCGTCAGTTCGTTTGAAGCGAGCATATAATCCACGCCATTATATGTCCATGTTAAAGAATTGTCGGTCAGCGCTCCAACTGCAAACCCTAAATCGACCAGCTCTCCGCTGACAAATTCTGAAGAGGTAACTGGTGAAACTTCCGCAAGCTCCTCAATAAGAGTAAATGATTTTTCGCCTCCGTAAGTTAATACTACTCGTTTTCCGCTATCTGTATTCAGCTCTTTTTCTTGGACGAGATCGACACCTTCCGGCAAGTCTTCCTTAAGCGGATAAAGAACAGCAAATTGTTTGTTCGCTGATTGAGCCAAAACAGGAATATCCACTTGGGCATTGGACATCGTTTTTTCTATTTCAAAGGCATTTTTATCAAATTTTGGATTCGATTCAAAATTGGAAAATTCAACAGAAACGAGCGCATTCCGATCAACATCCATCACTTTCACATATGAAGGTGTCAAATTTTTCTTATGAAATGCAATTTTTTGGTATGGGAGCATTTGATTGTTTTGATAATTGGTTTTTGTTTCAAATACATAGTTCTTTTCCCCGACTTCGAATTTCGCTTCTTTATCCTTCAATATATCTTGGACAAGCGATTCAAACAGGTAAGCTTGACTCGAATTTTGCGGCCAATTGCTTTGGAAACGGAAGCTTTTGTTCAAAGCAGGAGTCAGAACAAATACCCCATCATCATTTCTTAAAATAATCTGGCTTTGATCCCTGTCATCATTTTTTAATAGCACTCGATAATAATGGGGCTTTTTGTGCCAAATTTCCACTTCATACACATGCGGCTCTTCCGCTGTTTTGATCGTCATTTTGGCGTTCACCTTATAGCCTTTTAATTCTTCAATTTTTTTGTTCAATGCACTTGAAACGTCTTCTTTTGATTTTACGCCACATGCAGATATTAATCCCACAAAAAGCAGACAGACAATCACGAGCTTTACGCCTCTCGTCAAATTTTTCAACCCCTTTGCCTCAATTAGCGTCACTAGGAAGTTTTGAAGAGTCAGTGAACAATTTCTGACTTGTCTCCCCTACCGCATTACAACTATATGAGGCAAGGTCAGCAAATATGCAGACTAGCTTGACAGGCTTTCAATGATTACTTGTGCAGCAGCAAAATTTTTTGAATGAGTGATTGTCACAAACACCCGGTCTGATGTAATATTTTGCACAATGATCGGTTTCCCTTTTTCATCATGTAAAATTTCAATATCTAAAAAGCCCACTGTCTTTCCGATTCCTGTCCCTAATGCTTTGCTAAATGCTTCTTTAGCGGCAAATCTGCCTGCTAAAAACTCCAATTGTCTTGAATCCCGCAATTTATTAAAGATTTCCTTTTCGCGAAACGATAAGATTCTGTCAATAATGTTTGATCTCCGCTCCATAATATCTTTCATCCTGTCCATTTCAACGATATCAAGTCCAATCCCAACGATCACACCATCACATCCCTTTAATTTTCTACTGTACTATTTATAAATTGAAAATCATACAATGATTATAGAATACTTGTCCTGTTGAAAAGGAGAATTCACATGTTTCGCAGAACAGAAAGCCTTCACACTTTTATTCGCCTTTATCCTGCTGTCACGATCATAAGCTGCATACATGTTGTGTTATGGATTATGATGAAACTTTCTTTCCCAATATTTACGCTTCTATTTTCTTTTTTAACCGGATACAATGCAGGGGTTCATTCAGGGGAATGGTGGCGGCTCATTACACCAATTTTTTTGCATACTAGCTTTTCCCATCTTTTGTTTAATACAATCACACTTATTATTTTTGCCCCGCCGCTGGAACGAATGGTAAAGTCAATTTATTTTCTGGTCATTTACAGTGCATCAGGCATTATAGCCAACATTGCAACCTATTTGATCATGCCAATGGATTATTCTCATGCAGGAGCTTCAGGGGCGATTTTTGGCATTTTGGGCACGTACATGTTCATCTGTTTTTTCCGAAAGGAATATATGGATCAAAAAAACTCTCAAATGATCTTAACGGTTACAGCCATAGCTCTCGTACTGTCTTTTATTGATGCCCATATCAATGTAGTTGCACATGTAACAGGACTTCTGGCTGGATTTTTGCTAGGTAAAGTGTTTGTCCGTAAAAAACCAAGCTTCATTCATTATACGTATTATCATCAACCGGTTCGGCAGGAAGGAATGAAATTATTTTTTAAAAAATGGTCGATATGGATTTTTGTTTTCGTTTTTATACTTGCGGCTATTTTATATGTGTTGTAAAAATTTAAATCACTCCCATCCACATGAGAGATGGGAGCTTCTAAACTTGTCCTTCACTTCTTCTTGAAAACCATTTATAAATTTCCATTCCGTCCTTTTCCTCGAGGTTTTTAACAGCAAAAAAGCTTCCAGTAGACTTGGAAATAATACTGCACTGAACAGAAGTCAGATCTTTTTGTCTCTGAAAATAGGATTGTTTCAATTCCAATGATTGAATCCGCTTTTTTTCGAAAAAGACGGTTGTCTTATTCAACACGCGGAAAGACAGCGTCAATTCTTTTCCATTTAAATACCAACCTGTATCTTTATATTGAAAATATCCGAGCACCAGTGCAAAAGGAATGAGAATAAGTGATAAGTAGCCCCATGGTTTGAAAAACAAGCATAAAGGGACGGCTATGAGAAGTGATAAAATCAGCATACGGAGCAAAAATCTGGACAGCGCACGCCGCGGAACCGGGTGCAGTGTCTCGTTTATCGTCAAATGAAAAAAGCTTTCAACCTTTTCTTTAACTTGTTTCTTCCGAATTAACGGAAACAAAATGGTCTCGACATCCTTGTCACTTCCGCCTCCCGCCGATTCAATATGTACAGTTGCATATCCAAAAGGCTGGCGCAGCCAATTTTCTGTTACTTTAATTGCTTGAATACGATCTATTGGTATAGAAATCTGTTTTTTTTCAAAAATGCCACTTGAAATAATAATCTGTCCGGCTTCTTCTCGAACTGTAAAATCTCCGTACTGGAGTAAAACCCCGATAAAGCTTATAATCCACGCAATGATCAAACCAATCAAACATAAGATGACAATCATCGTCACACTTGCATGGACAATCCATTCCAGCTTGTCAAATATTTTTTCGTACGGAATAATTTCATCAAATTGGCTTAAAAAGGCTACGATTGACAGAGCAACCCCTAAGCCGCTTGAAGTTGCTGCAGTAATAAGCAGTTCGTTAAAGCTTATTTTGTAAAGAACCTTTCCTTCTTCCAGTTTGTCTTGCTCTGCTTCTCCTTGTGCTATTTGTCTTTTTTGCTCCTTGATGATTGTCCGAATCTGTTCTGCCTCTTCTTTCCGTATGGCGCTAAGTTCAACCTCTGCTTCGCCCATGCCGCCCGCTGTTTCGATTTCAAGCTTCACTACACCGAAGAGGCGCTGGATGAAACCTGCGGTTACATTGATGGATTGAATTCTTTCAATCGGTACATATCGATTTTTTTTAAAAAAAACGCCCTGCTCAACACGAAATTCATTTTCTTCAATGCGATAAGTAAATTTCAACCAATTTAACACACTGGAAATGATCGTGAGTACAAGTGCTAGAATCGTTCCGATCAATAAAAACGACCGGATGTTTCCTATGTTTGTGACAAACAAGAAAATATTCGTTACTATAATTTCTTTAATCGCCTTCGCAATTTTCACTAAAACAGCTACGGGATGCAATCTTTTCTGATCATACATCATCCTTCGCCTCCCGTGCCAATTTCGAGATATAATCGCGAAGCTGATCCGCTTCTTCCATTTCCAGGGCAGGAATCTCGTGAACCGTTGCTGCAGTGGAAATAGTTACAGTCGCCAAGTTATATTTTCTTAAAATCGGCCCTTGTGAGGTATCTACATGCTGAACTCTCACCATTGGAACAAGCACACGGGTAACTGTAAACAATCCATGCTGCAAATCCAGTTCATTCTCATGAACTTCATATCGCCATATTTTCAACCGAATATTTGGAAAAATGAAAATGGAACAAATAGAAGACACCAACCAAATAATTGCCAATATAGGAATAATCCATTTCGGCCAGTTGAAAAAAAATATCAATAAAGATATGCCTATGATCACCAGCAACTCAACGATGCTCCAAATAGCCGCAGTGATCTTCCATACAGTAACAGCTTTAGGACTAATGCGATTTTGTGGTTCGCGCCGCAAGTTTTTCCCTCCCTTGTCTCCTTCTGTAAAAAATTACGTTTCATTTAGGCAAAAAGTTTCAAATATATAAAAAGGAGGCAGCTCCAAGTTTTGGAATGCCTCTTTTTCCATGTCTGATTATTCTTTTTCATTCCAATTATTTTGGGCTAGCCGATCCTTTTGTCGATCTTGCTGAATGAAAGGAGCGTTTCCGTCCAACCCGTTTGTTTTTTAAATCAAGCTTTCGTTTATTTCTGCTTTTTTCTTTCTTCATAGGGAGAGGAGGTTCCTCCGTCAATTTTACAGGTGTCGTATCCGGTTCCTTCGTTAACATTTTAATAGCTGCTGCAAGCAATGGGACGGAATCATATTTTTCCAATAGCTCCGCAGCAAAATTTTTATACTGATCTAAATTTTCAGTTTCCACTACAGAGCAAATTTTTTCGACCGTCATTTTTTGTTTTCCTACTAGTGCTTCATCTAAAGTAGGAGGACGCATTCGATCCATTTTTCTTTTTGTTGTATGCTCAATGGTTTCCAAAATACCGCGTTCCCTTGCGGTTATAAACGTCATCGCTTTTCCTGACTTCCCAGCCCGTCCTGTTCTTCCAATTCTATGCACATAGCTTTCAGGGTCTTGAGGTACATCAAAATTATATATATGGGTGATACCAGATATATCAAGCCCTCTGGCTGCTACGTCTGTTGCAACAAGTACATCAATGGCTCCATTTTTAAATTTGTTCAAAACAGATAAGCGTTTCGCTTGGCTTAAATCGCCATGAATTCCTTCTGCTGAATAGCCGCGGACATTTAATGCTTCAGAAAGTTCGTCCACTCGGCGCTTTGTCCTGCCAAACACAATCGCAAGCTCCGGTGATTGCAGATCAAGAAGTCTTGTCAAAACGTCAAATTTTTGTTTTTCAGGCACTTCTAAATAATATTGCTGCACATTTGGAACCGTTACTTCTTTCGCTTTTACACGGACATGAGTCGGATTTTTCATAAAACGTTCTGCAATTGATTTAATTGGACCAGGCATTGTCGCAGAAAATAGAAGGGTTTGACGCTCCCTAGGAATATTTGAAAGAATGTGCTCAATATCATCAATAAACCCCATGTTGAGCATTTCATCCGCTTCATCTAAAACGACAGTGTGCACAGAATCAAGCCGCAGCGTATTGCGCCGTATGTGATCCAATAACCTTCCAGGTGTTCCAACAATGATGTGGGGAGGCTTCTTCAAAGCCCGAATCTGTCTGGAAATGTCCTGGCCTCCGTAAATCGGCAATACTCTTGTCCGTTTATCATAGCCGATTTTATATAACTCTTCTGATACTTGTATAGCAAGTTCCCGTGTTGGGGCTATCACAATCGCTTGAACAGCTGAATCATGAACATTAATTTTTTCTACTAAAGGGATGCCAAAAGCTGCTGTTTTTCCTGTCCCTGTTTGCGCTTGTCCAATGATGTCTTTATTGTTCAAGCCTAAAGGGATCGCCTGCATTTGAATGGGAGTCGCTTCTTCGAAGCCCATTCTTTTTATTGATTTTAACAGCTCCGGACTCAACCCGAACTGGTGAAACAAATTTGTCAATTTTTCCAAACTCCTTTAAGACTTTTATTAAGCGCTGCTGGATAAAAAGGCTCTTGTGCGTATTTTCTAGAAACTGTAAGCTTATCATAGTCGTGAGAATCAGTGTAAACTCCGATTTTTGCTGGAAAGTACGCATAGGGATTTTTATCCATTCACCGCAGGTGTTATCATACCATTTCCATCAATCTATTTCAACTTACCGCACTATAGCTAAAAAAGCATAAAAACAAAAGCACAAGCAAAATGATGTTTTATTTTATTTTATAAGGTGGGCGTAAAACCCCTATACCTTTAGGTTAGGGGATGTAAGCCCTAATTTTTGTCCAACTGTTCGAGTGCATATTGAATGAGATAAATAATTGTTTGGGTACGAGTTGTAAAACCTTTCTTTTCTTTGAATTCGTCAATTCGTTTCAGTAACTCTTTTGGATAACGCATATTCAAAACTTGCGACATTTTTTTAAAACCCCCATTGTGTATTAAAATAATACATGATATAATCAATGTATATTATAATAATACACAAACAGGGAGGTGAAAATCAATGATGATAAATAAGGTGTATAAATTTAGAATCTACCCAAACAAAGAACAAGAAATATTAATTAATAAAACATTTGGTTGCTGTCGATTTGTATTTAATCATTTTTTAGCAAAATGGAATGATATTTACAAGGAAACAGGTAAAGGATTAACTTATAACGCTTGTTCTTCTCAATTAACACAACTAAAAAAGGAATTAGTGTGGTTAAAAGAAGTAGACAGCATCGCTCTTCAATCATCACTCAAAAACCTTGTGGATGCGTACAATCGTTTTTTCAAGAAACAAAACGATAAACCACGTTTCAAGTCTAAGAAGAATAAGGTTCAATCTTACACGACTAAGTATACAAACGGAAATATAGCCATTATAGATAACAAAATTAAGCTACCTAAACTTGGTCTTGTTAAGTTTGCCAAAAGTCGAGAAGTAGAAGGTCGTATTCTTAGTGCGACTGTTAGACGAAATCCAAGTGGCAAATACTTTGTGTCCATTTTGGTTGAAACAGAAGTACAAGAGTTGCCGAAAACAGGTTCAGCCGTTGGCATAGATGTTGGCTTAAAGGACTTCGCTATTCTTTCTGATGGAACAAAATATACAAACCCTAAATGGTTTCGTAAGCTAGAAAAGAAATTAGCAAAAGCACAACGTATTCTTTCAAGACGTAAGAAAGGTAGTTCTAATTGGAATAAGCAACGAATTAAAGTTGCTCGCATCCATGAAAAGATTGCCAATACTCGTAAGGATTATTTAGACAAAATTTCAACCGAGATTGTCAAAAACCACGACATTATCGGGATAGAAAATTTGTCTGTTAGTAATATGCTTAAAAATGGTAATCTTGCAAAGGCAATCAGTGAAATATCATGGTCACAGTTCAGAACCATGTTAGAGTACAAAGCAAAGTGGTACGGAAAGCAAGTTGTAACGGTGGCGAAAAATTTTCCATCTAGTCAGCTTTGTTCGTGTTGTGGCTACCAAAACAAAGACGTTAAAAATCTTGCGTTGCGTGAATGGGAGTGCCCTAATTGTTATACCCATCATGACCGAGATATTAACGCAAGTATCAATATCAAAAATGAAGCCATAAGGCTTCTAACCGTAGGAACTACGGGGATAGCTTAGTAAATTAAGGTTCGTTAGAACCTTCTACCTAAGAATCCACTGCGGCTTTAGCCTAGTGGTAGTTCAATCTTTCATTAATGCATGAACAACATCTTCCAGCTTCATTCCTCTGGACGCTTTCACTAATACAAGATCTTTTGAGCCTAGAGCTTTCTTTAATTCATGAATTAGTTCATCTTTGTCAAAAAACACATGAATTTTTCTTTCATCTATAACTTTCTTTGCACCAACGGCAATTTCTTTTCCGAGTTTTCCAAATGTAAAGAGGTGATCAATTTCTTGATCAGACAGCATCATTCCTACTTCTTGATGAAGTTCAACTTCTCTTTCGCCAAGCTCCAGCATATCCCCTAAGACAAGAATTTTTTGCGAATATCCTTTTAGACCATGGACTAGATCAATGGCTGCTTTCATCGCTGTAGGATTCGCGTTATATGCATCATTTATGATGGACAGACCGTTCTTCGTTTGAATCAATTCAAGTCTCATGTTTGTTATTTTCAAATCGCGAAGCCCTTTTTCAATACGATCCAGTCCGATCTTTAGCAGTTCTCCAACAGCGATCGCTGCCAATGCGTTTAAAACATTGTGACGGCCTAAAACAGGGATAAAAAAAGGCTGTTCAGCTATATTGGCGCGAAACCGTGTTCCTTCACCCAACAGCTCCATTGATGTCGGAAAAAGATTATTGTTTTTATTTTCTCCAAACGTTACGGTTTGACATGAATAGTCTTTTTTTAACAAAGGCTCATCACCATGATAAATGAGCGTTCCATTCTCTTTTAAACCCTTTATAATTTCAAGCTTTGCTTCCGCAATCCCTTCACGAGATCCTAAATCTTGTAAATGGGCATCGCCGATATTGGTAATGACGGCTATATCAGGACGTGCAATTGATGATAATAATTCAATTTCTCCCTTAGCGTTCATGCCCATTTCTAATACAGCCACCTCTGTATCTTCAGGCATATCTAATATTGTTAAAGGCAGACCGATATGGTTGTTGAAATTCCCTTTCGTTTTATGCACGCGATACCGAGTGCCCACAACCGATGCGATCATATCTTTTGTCGTTGTTTTGCCATTAGAGCCTGTAATCCCTACTACTTTTGGGTTTACTTCCAACAAGTAGCGAGAAGCAATCTGCTGCAATGCTGACAAGGTGTCGTCGACAATGATCAATGGTTTGTCTTGCGGCGGATTCGGGACTGATCTAGACCATAAGGAGGCATGAGCACCATTTTCGAACGCTTTCTCGACAAAGTCATGTCCATTAAACTTTTCGCCAATAATGGGTACAAATAAGTTCCCTTTACGGACATTCCGCGAATCAGTCGTTACTCCTTCGATGGTAATCTTCTCAAATTCCTCTTTTATTTCTGCGTTGTTTGCCATCTGCTTAATTGCTGATAATTGCCGTTTTATCATGCTATTTTGTTCTCCTTTCAAAAGGCGGCTTTACACAGCCGCCCTAAGAACGATCTTTAAATAGTATACTTGATTCTCTGTTTTAGTTCATATCGCTCGATTCCAAGCTGAACCAATTTTTCAATCAACGCCGGATAATCGATGCCGCTGTGCTTCCATAAAAGAGGGAACATGCTAAACGGCGTAAATCCAGGCATTGTGTTCACTTCATTGATCAACGGTGTTCCGTCTTTTCTCAAGAAAAAGTCTGCCCGAACAAGTCCAGAACCATCGATAGCTTTAAATGCTTTCAGCGCCATTTTTTTGATTTGTTCATATTGCTCTTCCGTTATGTCAGCTGGAATAATGAGCTCCGTATCTCCGTCTTCATATTTCGCTTTATAATCGTAAAACTCTTTTTTCGGAGCAATTTCCCCAACAACAGAGCAGATCGGTTCGTCATTTCCAATTACTCCGATTTCAACTTCCCTTCCATCAATACTTTCTTCAATAATCAGCTTCCGATCATACAGAAACGCTTCTTCAATAGATTGAATGAGCGATTGCCGATCTTTTGCCTTGCTGATACCTACGCTTGAGCCGAGGTTGGCTGGCTTTACAAAGCAAGGATACCCGAGCTGCTCCTCGACTTTTTGAAAAACCTTCTCTTTATCTTTTTCCCAGTCTTTGTTCGTAAACCAAACGTACTTTGCCTGAGCAAGTCCTGCTTGGGCAAATAAATTTTTCATAATGATTTTATCCATTCCTGCTGCTGAAGCCAAAACTCCATTCCCAACATAAGGTATATTCAGCAATTCCAGCATTCCTTGTATCGTTCCATCTTCACCATTCGGTCCATGCAATAGCGGAAATACGACATGGACTGGATCAGCGCTTCCTGGAGCGTTAAATAGCTCTTGACTGAAAGGTACCGGCAAATGTTCACCTTTTTCTCCAGCTTCGGAATTTCCCGCTAGAAACTTCAAGTCTTCTACTCTTTCAACTGGACCGTTCAATTGCTTTCCTTTTACCCATTGCCCTTGCTCCGTAATGTAAATTGGATGTATGTCAAATTTATTTTTATCGAGAGCGTTTATTACTGCCCGAGCTGTTTGTAATGATACTTGATGCTCGGCAGATTTGCCCCCATATACAAGCGCCAGTTTGATTGCCATTTATTTTTTTCCTCCCGTTTTGAAAAAAATCATCTGTTTTATTTTATCATTATATAGGTTGTTTTTGTTATCATTGCCGAACAATTTATTTGCGGGAGAAAAAAATTCACTTCTTCTTTACCATGAATTAAAATAAATACGAAGGAAGGAGGGGTTATCCAATGAAGCCAATAGAGACAGCAGAACAGTTTGAACAAGTGATTCAGAGCAATCAAGAAACCATCATCAAGTTTTTTGCCGATTGGTGCCCTGATTGCAAAAGAATGGACATGTTTATCGGCGACATTTTAGAAGAATACGGTCAATATGAATGGTATGAGATCAATAAAGATCAATTCCCCGACCTAGCTGAAAAATATCAAGTAATGGGAATTCCAAGCATTTTAATTTTTAAAAACAACGAAAAAATCGCTCATCTGCACAGCGCATACGCAAAAACACCTGAGGAAGTGAAAGAATTTTTAGGCTCGCATCTTAAATAAAGAAAAAGCCGCTGGGGGTGTCTAATAAGTCGTTTTTACGGCTTATAGACGCCCCCATGAATGTTTTAGAAACGTTGATATATCGGTGTTTATGATTTTTTGTTTTCAATGGCGATTTGATTTTCTAAGACAGCCCTTTCATAAAAAGCACGAATCTAAAAAAACTGGACTTCGGATGTTTTTTCATCCAGTCCAGCCTCATTCTTTTCCTATCAAAATATTTCTATTCCTTTTTTAAATTCTCTAAAACCGTCAATAAATCCCTTAATTGGCTGATTTCATAGTCTGGAGTGACTTCTCCGCTAAGCTCCAACTGCTTTCGATTAATCCAAACAGACCGGATATTTGTCCGTGATGCCCCAAGTATGTCAGTGCTCAGTTTGTCTCCAACCATTACCACTTCATTGCTTTGAACACCCATTAAGTTTAGTGCGTGTTCAAAAATTGACGGATCAGGCTTACCTTTGCCGAACTCACCTGAAATGACAATATGCTCAAAATACGATGAGAGAGCAGAAACACTAGCAATCTTTTCTTTTTGCAGGCTTGGATCCCCGTTTGTTAAAAGAAGCAAACGATAGTTTTGTTTCAGCCGTTCTAATACTTCAAATGTATCCTCATATACGAGCGGTCTTTTGCGCCGTTCTGCATGAAAAAGCTCAGCCAGCTTTTCCCCGAATTCAGCATCATCGATACCGACCGCCTTCAAACCGTTCGTCCAAGCATCTTTTCTGTAAACGGGCGCCAATTGATTGAGCTTTTCAAACTGTTCGTGCACGATTTCGCTAAAATTCGCCCAAAGGCCTTCAAACGGATTGATGCCAATCATTTTTGTAAATGGATATGTTTCATAAGATTCATACAATTTTCTCGCTTCTTGTCGAACCGCTTCCTCAAGCTGTTTTGAATCAACCCCGTATTGTTCTTCGGCTGTGGTGCAAACATATTGGAATGTGTCGCTGACGCTTTTTTCATCCCAAAGAAGTGTATCATCTAAGTCAAAAAAAACAGCTTTAATCAATCATCTATCTCCTCTCCATTTTCTGTTCCATTCTTTTCTAAAAATAATTTTTTGTCATTGCCAATGTTCCTGATTCGAAATAAAATTGGATGGCACCTTAATATATTTTATTTGAAATCAATATAAAATTGAATTATACCTCTTTCGTCCAGCCGAACTTGTCTTCCGCTTTTCCGTATTGAATGTTCGTGATCGTTTCATAAAGCTTTTTAGAAAACTCGCCTGTTTCAGAATTATTCAATAGCATTTTATGCTCATTCCATTTCAGCTCTCCGACCGGAGAAATTACCGCTGCTGTTCCTGTTCCGAAAACTTCTTCCAATTCCCCGTTTTTGTAGGCATTGAAGATATCTTCTATTGAAATGCGTTCTTCATGCACCGGTACTCCCCAATCTTTCACTAGCTGGATAACGGAGTCTCTTGTTATACCGCTCAAAATGCTTCCGTTTAATTTTGGCGTGTACACTTCACCGTTGATTTTAAAGAAAATGTTCATACTTCCAACTTCTTCAACATATTTATTTTCTTTTCCATCGAGCCAGAGCACCTGATCGTATCCTAATTCTTCCGCTTTTTTTTGGGCGTATAAGCTAGCTGCATAGTTTCCGGAAGTTTTAACATGACCAACTCCTCCCGGTACAGCGCGAACATATTCATCTTCAACATAAATTTTTACAGGAACGAGCTGACGGCCTGAATAGTAAGCTCCAACTGGCGACAGGATAATCATAAACTTGTATTCGCTTGCTGGTCTAACTCCTAAATATGGTTCCGTTGCAATGATGAACGGTCTGATATATAAAGAAGTGCCTTCTTTATTTGGAATCCAATCTCTTTCCACTTCAACAAGCCGCACAATGGCTTCCAATACTAGATCAGGGTCAATGGGCGGGATACACATTCGTTCGCAAGAGCGGTTCAATCGCTCTATATTTTTATCCGGTCTGAATAACAATGTGCGGCCGTCATTCGTTTTATAAGCTTTCAGCCCTTCAAAAATTGCTTGCCCGTAATGAAATACCATTGCTGACGGGGACAGCACCAACGGTTCAAACGGCACTATACGAGGGGAATGCCACCCTTGCACCTTATTATAATCCAATATAAACATATGGTCTGTAAAATGTTTTCCAAATCCTAACGATTCAAGATCAGGCTTTTCTTTTAACCGGTCCGATTTAATAAATTCAATAACTTGATTCATGTTCATCCATCCTTTCTCATTATTTTAATTTTATTGTGCGCTGTTGACTAGACCTATTGGGTTGCCAATTTTTATTGAATGCTTGATTGGCTAAAACGGGCTTTTCTTTTAGCGGGCAGCATGGCAAAATAGCCAATTAAAAAACATGCCCCAGCAATCACCAACGCATAAAACATCGGTTGATTGCTGGGGCGAGATGCTTCGCGGTACCACCCAGCTTCTCTGTATTCCTCACAGAATACAGACTCAGCAAGTCACACATAGATGACTTTCTTCGTAACGGAAGATCCGTTGTTTTATACTTTGGCAAAAAGCCATTTCTAAAACAAGGCTCCAAGGCGATCTTCAAAGAGAGATAACGGCTGGCCTTTCAGCCTATGGGTCAGCTCTCTAATACGTCATCGCTCTCTTCTACTGCTCCTTTTCCTCACCTTTTTCATATGAAATTATCAAAATAAAAACTCGCCTCAATCCAAAAAGAAATATTGGATTGTTGAGGCGAGTTATTCGCGGTACCACTCAACTTTTCTGTATTCCTCGCGAAATACAGACTCAGCAAGTCACGTACATGACTTTTCTTGATAACGGAAGAACCGTTGCTTTATACTTTAGCTTGCGCTATTTCTAAAACAAAGCTCCAAGGTGACCTTCAAAGAGTGGTGAACGACTGACCTTTCAGCCTGCGGGTCAGCTCTCTATGCGCCACCGGCCTCTTTTACTGCTCCTTTTCTTTGCTTTTCTTATCTGAAAATAATTTATTTAGTAAATAATTTTGAAAATGATTATATAACCTCTTTCGTTTTAAGTCAATAAGAATTTAGTTTTTAACAAAAATTTGTTTCCGACACGTCTCGATTTCACCCAATTCATCACTTTTTCTCTATATCTGAATAAACTGACATAAGAAAAATGAAAGGCGGGATATTTGCATGTATGCTAATACACATTATGCAAACTACTATTATCCAGTTTACGACCACAGCTTCATTAGACAAAATAGATATAACAGCTCCATTGACAATATACTGAAGGCTATCTTAAACGGAATTTCTTCTGAAGCAAGTGCCATTGATTTTTACACAAGATTGGCTAAGGCGGCGGCAACTTCTGAACAGAGACAGGCAATTGAACATGCGCTAGAAGACGAAAAAATACATTTACGAACATTCACGCAGCTTTATCAAACATTAACAGGAAAAAAACCGGTTTATCAAACAAAAATAACTCGATTCCGAAATTTCCAAGAAGGTCTGCGGATCGCTTATGAACAAGAATTGGAAGCATATGAGACATACCGCGATAATTATTTATCTACACAAGATCCAATGATTCGAGATGCTTTCTTTAGAGCCATGACTGATGAAATTGAACATGCGTTAAGATTTAGCCACGTACTAAACAAGAAATAGTCGAAATCAATTTTTGCTTCCAGTCATATGAGCGGTCTCATTTGGGTCAAATGCTAAAGGGACTTTTGTGATTTTACTTGTTGTTTCATCAAGTGCGACAAGATCACTTTGGTTCACATCATGAACATTTGTTTTCCCTAAACCTTTGACAGCGACCTGTATTTCTTCCGAAAATGACGTTAAAAAATTAGATAAATAATATGCTGCCTCCTCTTTATTAAATTGATCCGCCATTCTTCCCCTATAAAAGGCCAATACCGTCGGTGGCTCAAATGGTATTGTTTTTACGACCTGTGTATGCGTCATTGCCCATAAAGCAGCAGTTCCCAAATAAACAGCGTCTGCTCCAAGCGCCAAAGCCTTCAATGCATCCCCGGGAGTATGGATTCCGCCGCCAATCAATAAGCTCACTTTTCCTTTCATTTCTCTCTTTGTTAAATAGTGGACAGCCCTAGTCAATGCATAAATCGTCGGCAATCCGAAATCATCTTGTATGATCGGCGCCGATCCTTTTGTACCTGCCTGACCGCCATCAATCGAAATAAAATCCACACCTGCCAAAAGTCCGTATTCAATATCTTCTTCAAGCCTGTTGCTTGCACAAATTTTGATTCCGATCGGGACCCCTCCAGTGAGTTGTTTTAATTCTTTTACAACCTTTCTTAAATCGTTCGGACTGTTCCATTCATTGAATCTTCTTGGAATAACTGCGGTCTCATCCGGTTTTAAACCTAATATATCACGGGCTTTTCCTTGCAAAAATTCAGGTGAAATTCTTGCCGGGACAGCAGCTGAAGCTCCTTGCCCAATATGGATTTCCACAGCATCTGCCTGTTTTAATACATCTGCATTTTTCCCCCAATTCGCAGTGTGGTATTGAACGATCAAATGCTTTGCCCGTTCACGTTCCTCTTGCAAAAATCCCCCTTCACCAATGTTACAGGCTGTTCCGACAACGGCCGTTCCCCAGGCTTGGGCAATTCGAACTTGTTCGCTTACGCCAAGACCGTATGCCATCCCGCCAAGCAAAACAGGCATATCAATTGTGAGAGGTTTTTTGGCCAAGGGACCAATAACCGTTTTCATTTCCACTTTTGCGTCCTCTTTTGCTGGAAAAACAGCGAGCTGAGCGGGTGAAAAAACAAGTCCGTCAAAGTTTAGAAATTTTCGCGGGCTACCAAACGGGCGGTCAATAATTTTCCCTTCTGCAGCCCTCAAGCTGTTCTCAACGACAATCCTTGGACTTATCCGCATAAAGGCACTGACCATTTCCCAGACATTTTCCGCATAAGGATCACCCATGAGAATTTTTGTAAATGATGAAACAGCCTTTTTAATAAGAGGGCGAATAGTTAATAACACGATCACATATGTCAGCAAGGGACTTAATAATAATGCGCCTATTACCAAAAATTCATTCATCCTTCATCGATCCTTTTGAATAAGGTTGTAGATGCTTTCTTTTTTGCCATTTTCCGCGAATGGCTACGATCACCAGCAATATACAAGGAATAATAATTAAAATCGGCAGCTCAATGAACAATGGAAGCTTTTCCTTTAAAAGTTCTTTTTTCTCGATCTCATTTTCCGCACTTACAATTGCAATGACAAAAATCATAATCGCTGCAGGCAGTATAAAAGGCTGGTGCTTTTGTTTTTTAAACAGTTCCGCCATTCCTACAACTCCTGCATAAAAAAAAATATTTAATTTTATGAAAAGGCCGATAAATAAAGTTAAAATGACAATCGGATCCATTCTCTGAAAAAAGTCGCCGACATTGATTTTTTGGGCTGTATCAAGCAAAGGAAGATCGGCTAATTCCGTTCCGTACACCCCAAGCACTGCAATAGTTAATGCAAAAGTCCATGAGACGGCCAAACCGCTGAATAAAACCGATAACGTTCCAATTCGCACACCGTTCTGAGGTTTGTTTAAGTATGGAAGTATCATGAAAAAGACAACCATTTCGCTATAAGAAATGATAGACGGAAACACCGCTTTGATTAAAGGAAATAAGCCATCTTCTAAAATTGGCAAAAGATGTATTGGATCAACAATTCCGGAGGCAAACACTAAAAAATTTCCCATTATCCCTAGAGTGATCATGATAAAGAAAAGCAGCTGGGCAACTCTTGCGAACACTTCAATTCCTAAAAAGCATGAATAAGAAATAAGTAAAACTCCCATCAATAAAACCACTTCAATAGGCGTTTCAGGCAAAAGATATTTAATCATGTTATCCCCAGTATCCCGCAATATAAAGCCGGCGATTAAGATAAAATAAAAATTATATATGATTGAAAGCACTGTACCAACAATTTTCCCTGTGTTTTCCAAAAATATTCCTGTCAAGGTGAGGTTTGGAAAACGATTATAAATTGGACCGTAAATCAATAAAATAAGGAGAATGTTAATTCCGGAAACAACTAACACGGCGATCCAATTATTTTGCTTTACTTCCAATCCTAGCCCTGTGACAATCAGACTTCCAAATTGAAACAAAAACATAAATGAAAACATCTGTAACCCATCGATTTTTGCTTTTTCCATATAAAATTCCTTCCATTTCCCTGCTCTCAATCCTCCAGCTTGTGAAGCGGAGGATTGTTGATCGTGCCTGTTCTTCGAATTTTGACATCAACAGTAGTTTTTATTGGAAGTTCAGTGAACGTTTCCTTCCAATGTTTTTTTATTTTTTTCCAATTTTTATAATCGTCCCGATACAATGATTTTCCAAAACCGAAAGCATCGACTCGGTAATTTTGCTGAACATTCGAAAGAACTTTTTCAACTTCTTGTTTTATTTTTTCTTCCGTCTTTTTTTCTATCTTCCTTATCGTTTTTGTATTTGTTATTGTGAGATGCTTGCATTGTACATCCGCTACATTTCCTTGAGCCTCGATATGAACTTCACCAACGGGATTGCCTTTATGCATTTTTGTTTTTAGCTGACTTTTTGCAGAAAAAATGTCAATACTTATCTTTCCGTCATTCTTGCATGAAATTTCTTCGATCGTTCGATGTACTTTGCCGATAATATAATGAAGTGCTCTGCTCTGTTGTTCATCCAGCCAGCCTATTAATCGGTCTTGGTGAAACAAAGCGATTCCTTTAAATTTTAATTTTGCTTCAGGGTCAATTTGTTCATAATTGGCTTTCGTTTCACCGACTTGCTGATTGCCTTCTACTGATATTCCTGTCAGTTTCACTTCGATCCCTTCGCTGCTTAAATCCGATAACAATTGATCAAGAGTTACAGATATTGTCGGCGCCCATTGCTTATCTGATAATTCAAGAGAATTAAAAAGCTGGTTCGCCGGGATATCTTCTAACGCTGTTAAAACTTTTAAAATATCCCCTGCCTTGGCATCCTTTGCAACAGTTATATAAAAATCTGTTCTCATTTCATGATCGCGTGACAAAAGATCAAGCACCTCCCCAATTCCCTCTTTTGCTAATTCCTCACCGATTACTAAAATCCGCAAATGAGAAGAGTAAATTCTCCTTGGAACAGCAGTGGTCATTCGCCGTATAGCTTCAATGATGGTGTGACCTTTCTCTTGATAAGTCATAACAGGAGTTTTATCCCCTTTACTCATCAGCATGGCAATTTGACCAGGGTTTACTATTTGCGAGGTCACCACATACTGGTCTCCTTCTTTATCGATCCCTAAACCCACTTGAATGGCAATCGTGTTTAATTCTCTTCGGTTCCAGCAGCCGGATAACAACAACAAAACAACAGCAAATAAAAGCATCTTTTTGAATTTCATTTTTGCTTAACTCCAGCATTTTTATTTCTTGTTAATATTTGCATTTTTCGTTTTTTTATTCTTAATGCAAGAAAAATTTGCACAAAAAAAAGACGCCAATGCGTCCATGTTCATGATCGATTTTTAATGAGCTGTCGTTATTTCAATTTGATTTCCGGAAGGATCAATTGTGTATATTTTTCCATCTTTTTCAGTTATACGTGCATTTATTTCTTTTAATCTCTTGATCACCTGATCTTTTTCTTCCTTATTCGGCAAAATGATTGTGAACCATTTAAGCCCGACACTATTCTCAGGAGGCTTTGGAGCCCCTATACCGTTCCAAGTATTTAACGCAATATGGTGATGGTATTTGCCGCTAGAAATAAATAATGCATGAGATCCATATTTTGATGTCATTTGAAAACCGAGGCCTTTACAATAAAATTGTTCTGCTTCATCTAAATAGGCAACATGCAAATGAACATGACCAATAATGGTTGCTTCAGGCATCCCTTGCCAGCCCTCTGGATCTCTTTCAGAAAATAAATCGTTTATATCTAACGGAATCGTGTCCATCACAACTTGATTTTGATTCCATTCCCAATTCGCCGACTTTCGATCAGCATAAATTTCAATGCCGTTTCCATCCGGGTCTGCCAAATAGACCGCTTCACTGACCAAATGATCGGAAGCACCCTGCAGCGGATAGTTCATTTGAATGAGATGATAAAGGGCATTAGCTAAATCTTTCCTTTCCGGCAATAAAATCGCAAAATGATATAACCCTGTCGTCCGGACTTGTTTTCTTATTACATTATCCGGTTGTTCGACAATCAATAGCGGCTTCTTTCCATCAGCAGAAAAAACGACTTTATTTTCCTTTTGCTCTAATATTTTAAACCCCAATAAATTGTGGTAAAACGCAATAGATCTCTTAAGATCCTCCACTTTGATCGATACTCCCCCGATATATTTATTGGGCGAACGATGAAATTCAAGCTCCATGTATTATCCAATCCCTTCTACAAGATTCTTTAGCTTTTGACAGGCAGTTTAATCTCAAATTTCGTTCCTTTGCCTTTTTTACTTGTCACGTTAATTTCTCCTTGATGCAGGAGCACTAACTGCTTCACAATTGAGAGTCCTAACCCGAATTCCCCGTATTTATTGTTTGTTCTTGACAGATCTGCTTTGTAAAATCTCTGCCAAATGTTTTCAATTTCTTTTTCGTCCATTCCGATCCCGGTATCTTCGATTTCAATGATTGTTTCCTTATATCCAGGTTTCCCACGCAAAAATATTTTTCCGTTTTGTGTAAACTGAATGCTATTTTTAACAATATTGATCAAAATTTGAATGAGGCGATCATAATCAGCATAAATGATTTCATTTTCATCCGCTTCAATGATCATAATGTTATTTTTCTCCTCAGCTTGTGAAAGAAGCTGTTCCTTCACAATTTCAAACACATCAATTAACTGTATAGGTTCTATATTTAGCTTTACTTGATTCGACCGAATTTTTTCATAGTCCAAATTTTCATTAACTAGCCGAATCAGCCTTTTTGCCTCTTGGCTTACTAATTGAATGCCTCTTTCTTTTTCTTCTTCAGGAATCATATCGCTTTTTAATCCTTCAATGACACCGCTGATCGTTGTAAGAGGAGTTTTCAACTCATGAGAAACATCTGCAATAAACTGTCTCCTTCTTTTTTCAAGCCTGCTTATTTCCTCCTGAGAAGCTTTAAGCTTTTTTACCATTTCATTAAAGTCGCTTGCCAGCTCACCAATTTCATCGATTTTGGAGGCATTCACCTGGACGTCATAGTTTCCAGATGACACCATTGACGTTGCTTCACGAATCCTCTGAATTCTCCGAACATGCAGCTTCGATAAAAGACCGCTTAGCAAAAATGAAACCGTCAACGAAATTAAAATTGTATAAAATAAAAACTGATTAATGTCGCTGATGGTCTCTCTTGAACCGCTTATCGGCGAAACTAGGAGAACTCCTCCCATCAGCTCCCCGTTCACGATGAATGGCAAAGAAACGAAGGATACCGCCTGATCAAACCGTTTTAAATCTTGCTTGACCACGACAATTTTGCCATCCTCCAAACTCTCCCATTCTTTTTCTGACATTGTGAACCGCGGGAAAAAGCCAGCTTCCGGATAAAAAATTTCGCCTTGTTGATTAAACACACTGAACATAATATTTCGTGTCCTCAGCACCTGCCGGTATTGATCCAAAATCCGGTTTCCACCCCAATTATCGCGGCTATAATCATGTAAAATGTTTTGGCCGTAGGCAATCAATTCTTCTACTTTATTTTGATAAACATAGTTTTCAACATATTTTGCAAAGGAAAAGCTCAAAATCAAGAATGCAATGACTAAAACTCCTATATGGCTAATAAGCAGCTGATACATATATTTAAGTTTCATCGTGCTTCACCGATTCGTCGAATTTATATCCCACCCCCCAAACCGTGTGAAGGAAGTTTTGCGCTTCAGGCCCGAGCTTCTTTCTCAGCCTTTTCATATGAACATCAACCGTTCTTTCATCCCCGTAAAATTGATACCCCCATATACTTTCCAGCAACTGCTCTCTCGTAAATACTTGGCGCGGATGTGTGAGAAAATGATAAAGGAGGTCAAACTCTTTTGGAGTTAGGTTATTAATCGATTGTCCTTTAAAATACGCTTCTCTTGCATCTTTATCCACTTTAAAGTGTTTGGTTGTCACAATGTTTTTTTGACGAGGTTCTTGCTTGTTATATCTTCTCGCCACTGCCTTTATTCTCGCCATTAGTGCAATCGGGCTAAACGGTTTCGTGACATAATCATCGGCTCCCATTTCAAGTCCGATCACTTGATCGGATTCACTGTCTTTAGCGGTCAGCATGATGATCGGAACGGAGTGTTCTTCTTCTCTTAATTTTCTGCAAAGCGTGACTCCATCCATTCCGGGAAGCATCCAATCGATGATGAGCAAGTCCCAATTGCCACTCTTAGCGGATTGGTAGCCTTCAAGTCCATCATGGACAAATTCCCCTTCAATCCCTTCCTTTATAAAAAACATATTTAGCATCGAACAGACGCTTTCATTATCTTCGATCACTAAAATTTTCATTTCTCTTCCTCCCGCTAAAACAACTCTTATTTTCAAGATAAACGAGCCGGTAATCAGAATCAACCGCCGCAGCCTCTGTTCCGATAAATTAATTTTTCCATAACAGTTTGTCATAATTTGTTCATCTGTTTTAGATAAGCTTACTCATGAAAAACAGCAACGGAGGGAGAGGATAAATGAATTTTTTAAAGGCGCTGTTGAGCATATCGTCCAAAAGGCAAAAGCCTTTAAAATTATCATTTTTCCCATCATATATGTGTACTTGTCCTTTCAAAGTCTTGGCGACGTACGATCCGGCCATTGCAACCATTGCATATGCGGCATTTTCAACTAAAAGCTGAACCTGAAAAATGGGGTTTCAGCCTAATCATAAAAAACAAAACCCAAGAATGTTGTTATATCTACATTCTTGGGCCTTTTATTTGGAAACATATGATACGAAAATGGTCTTTTTTCAGACAGCCCCTTCATTTACAAGGCTTATAAATGCATCCGGAACATCTGTGATAATGGCAGACACATTGGCCTCCTTCAAGGGGATATAGTCTTTTACATGATTGACAGTGTAAACCCTTAAACGGCATCCTTCATTGACAGCTTCTTTTCCATATTTACTTAAGGCAAAAGATTTTTGGCAATGGATGTCCGCATGAATGGCTTTCGCTTTCTCAACGGCATTTCTTTTGATGCCTTGTATTAGAAAAGCTAAAGAAATGTTCTCGTCTAAACTTCGAACCTTTTCCAAACTTTCGTAGCAAAATGATGAAATAATAATGCGATCCTGCAAAGAATAGCGATAAACCTCATGCAATACATTTTCCTCTAAATTCAAATAGCGAAACAGACTGTTTTTCAGTTCGATGTTTACCGTTATCGGATCGCCGATTGACGAAATAAACCGCAAAACTTCTCCCAATCTCGGAACCATTTCGTTTGAAAAATCCGGGTGAAACCAGCTTCCTGCATCAAATCGGCTTAGTTCTTGATACGTATAATCTTTCACAAAACCTGTCCCGTTTGTCGTTCTGTCCACTCGCTCATCATGAATCACTACAACTTCACCATCTTTTGTCATCTGCACGTCCAATTCGATGCCCTCCACTTTTAATTCGGCTGCTGCACGGAAAGCAGCCATCGTGTTTTCAGGATATTTGCCGCTAAACCCGCGATGAGCATAAATATGCATCGTTTCACCCATTTTCATCTCTCCTTAAAACTACAAATCTATAAAACATTTCGCGCTGCATGTTAATTTTCCTGTTTTTTGTTTGCAACTTCCAACGCACGATCCACTTCTTGGGCGGCCCGGTCAAGAGCCTGTTTCGGATCCATGCCTTGATAAATGTTTTCCATTGCGGTTACAATCTTTTGCCGCGCTTCAGGAAATACGGAAATAAGCGCACCTTGAGTAGCGACCGTTGGCTTTGTATCATGAAGCTGGTCAACCGTCACTTTTAATTGCGGATATTTTTCCCATTCTTGTTTCACAATATCTTCTTCATACGCTTTTGGATTGATTGCAAAATAACCAGATTCTACATGCCATTTTGCTTGTACTTCCGGTGTTGTTAAATATTTCATAAATTCCCATGCCGCTTTTTGTGTTTCTTCCTCTATGCCCGCTGACATCCAAATAGATGCCCCGCCAATAATGACGCCTTGTCTTTCAACATTATCCGGCACCGGCAAATATGAAACGCCAACATCAAATGGGGCGTTGTCTACAATTGCTTTCACGCCGGCGGAGGAATCCAAATACATGGCGATTTTGCCTGACTGAAAGGCGGCGCGGATATCATCCCAGTTTGTTCCAACATTATAATATGTACCTTCTTTGTACATGTCGGCTATCAATTCAAAAACTCTTAAACCTTCTTCACTATTAAAAACCGCTTTCTGTGCATTGCCCTCGCGTCCGTTTTCTTGGTCAACGAAATGCCCGCCTTGAACTGCTAAAAGCTCCTCAAAAAACCAGCCGTAATTTAAAATGGAAAAGCCGTAGCGTTCTTGGCCTTTCGTCAATTTTTTGGCTGCGTCTTTCAACTCGCTGTATGTCATTGGCGGCTTTTCTGGATCCAAACCGGCTTCTTTAAAGACATCTTTATTGTAAATCAATACGGGGGTTGAAGAATTAAACGGCATCGAATATTGCACTCCGCCAACCGAATAATAGTTTGAAATGTTTTTTTCCCATTGGGAAGTATCATAATTCTCCTCATCAATGAATTTTTGCACCGGTTGTATTTTTCCGCTATCGATCATATACTTCGTCCCCACTTCAAAAATTTGCATTATGGCAGGGGCATCTTTCGTACCTGCGACAGTATTAAACTTTGTCAGCGCTTCTTCATATGAACCTTGAAAAATCGGCTTTACTTCAATATTCTCCTGCTTTTTATTAAATTCGTCCACGATTTCATTGAGAACAGGCTCTAATTCACCACCCATCGCATGCCAAAAAATTACTTCCGTTTTTTCTCCATCGGACTGATTTTGCTTTTCCCCATTTGCTTCAGAACTGGATGGTTGGTTGGAACTTGAACATGCACTTAAAAAAAGCAGTAGGCAAAAGAAAAGCAGCATCATTGGTTTTTTCATAATTGGACAACCTCCTTATTTAATTGCGCCCTGTGTCAACCCGCTTTGCAACCTTTTTTGTCCAGCAAACAGCAGAATTAACGTCGGCAAAATAACGATGACCACAGCTGCCATAACCACCCCCCATTCAGTAGAAATTTCTTGCGACTGCATTTGCTTCAGACCAATTTGCACCGTTCGGACCGAATCATTGTTTGTCACAAGAAGCGGCCACAAATACATATTCCAAGCCGTTAAAAAGCTGTAAATCCCTAAGGTTACTAAACTAGTTTTGGAAACCGGAAGAACGACGCTCCAAAAAAAACGAAAACGGGAAATGCCGGCCACCAGTGACGCTTCATACAATTCGATTGGAATCGTTTTGAAATGCTGCCGAAGCAAAAATGTCCCAAATGCGAGAGCAAAAAATGGAACGGTCAAACCTGTATATGTATTAAGCCACCCCAATTTTTGCACGGTCATAAAATTCGGAACCATCGTTGCTTCCCATGGAATCATCATCGTGGAGATAAAAAGGAAAAACAGAAAATCTCTTCCACGAAACGTCAAAAAAGCAAAAGCAAACGCAGCTAAACTTGACACAACTAATTGGCCCACCATGATCGCCAGCGAAACGATAAAGCTGTTCCACAAATAACGCAGAAGCGGCACTCGTTCAAAAGCGGACATGTAATTATCAAATGTAAAAGATTGCGGTATAATGCGTCCTCCTAAAACTTCTCTTCCTTCCATAAAGCTGATCATAAATGCATAAAAGATCGGAAAAACCATAACCGCCGCTGACATGATCAAAAGGATGTATAAAATGATGGTTTTGGCCGTTCTCATTGGTAATGCACCTTCTTCTCGCCAATCTTAAATTGCAGCAATGTGACTAGCAAAATGGCAAAGAACAACAGCACCGCCTGAGCACTTGCAGAGCCGATATTATGATTTATAAAAGCATCTTTGTAAATGGAATAAACAATCACATTGGTTGTTTCAATCGGTCCGCCTTTTGTTAACATATCGATCTGCCCAAAGGTTTGGAACGCATTGATCAGCGAAACCGTAATGATGAAAAACAAAGTGGGCGACAACAGCGGAAGAGTAATCTTCCTTAATTGATAAAAATAGCCGACACCAGCAATTTTGGCATACTCGTATAATTGTTGATCGATGTTTTGCAGGCCTCCCAGCAGCACAAGAAAAGCAAAACCGGTATTCATCCAAATCGTTGCTGCCGAAACGGCCAACAGCGCATATTTCGGATCCAGCAGCCATTGCGTTTCAGAAAGCCCAAAAACTTGAACAATTTGATTGAATAGGCCGATCGCCGGGTTATACATAAACATCCAGATGACAGAAGACGCTGCGACACTCATCCCCATTGTCGAAGAGAAAATTGTTCGGAAAAAACCGATCCCCTTTAACTTTTCGTTTGCAATAATTGCTAAAAACAGAGCGAGCAAAATGCCCGCAGGCACCGTATAAAGAACAAATAAGACGGTAGCTTTTATACTATTTTGAAAGCTTGGCGACTGGAATAAATAAGTGAAATTTTCGAACCCGACAAAACGGATCGGCTCTCCTTGTCCATCGGTCAAAAACAAGCTCAAATAGATTGTTCTAGCCATCGGATAAAACAAAAAAATGAAAAACAGCACGAGCGAGGGCGACAAATAAAGTGCTCCTTGGACAAACATCGGCAATGTCCGCCGCCCTTTTTCTTTTTCTTCAACCTTTACCGGCAGCTCTGTCTCAGCTTTCATAGCAGTATCTCCTCCTCCAAAGAAAATGAACTTTTTTCTTGTGGAGATGAATATAATCGTTGGCCATTTTTTGCACTAAAAAGAAAAATGTCTTGTTCATTGACAATAATTGGTATTTTCTTGCCAATTGGTATGTTCCATTGCCCATTCCAACGAGCCACCCACTGAACATTTGCCATTTGAAAGGAAATAAAAGTTTCAGTACCTAATATTTCACTATTGACTGTTGTGACCACTAGGGCATTTTCTCCGTTTCGAGCCAATCGGATCGCTTCAGGCCGAATACCGATCAGCAAATCTTTTTCTTTTACAGTTTTGCTCACTTTTTCAGAAATGGCAAAGGCTCGCCCATCTTCAAAAATCAGCACATTCCCTTCAAACTTCACCTTCGCAAGATTCATCGGGGGAGAACCGATAAAGGAGGCGACAAATGTGTTGGCAGGCCGATTATAAATATCAAGCGGCCTTCCGATTTGCTGGATTTCCCCCTTATTTAAAACCATCATGCGGTCGGCCATGGTCATGGCTTCGATTTGGTCGTGTGTAACATAAATCATCGTAATGCCTAATTGCCGCTGGATTTGCCGTATTTCCGAACGCATTTTTGCTCTTAGCTTCGCATCAAGGTTTGACAAAGGTTCATCCATTAAACAAATTGAAGATTGCGTGACAATCGCTCTCGCTAAAGCAACACGCTGCCTCTGTCCCCCGGAAAGTTCGCGAGGTTTGCGGTCTAATAATTCCGTCAAACCAAGCATTTCAGCCGCTTCTTGGCATCTTCTTTTTTGTTCTTGCTTGCTGATTTTCTTTGTATGCAAGCCGAAGCGAATGTTTTTTTCGACAGTTAAATGGGGAAACAGCGCATAGTTTTGAAACACCATTGAAATGTCACGTTCATGAGGAAGCAAATGATTGGCCTTTCTCCCCTCTATCCAAATTTCACCTTCGGATATATTTTCTAATCCTGCAATCATCCTTAACATCGTGCTTTTCCCACAACCGGAAGGCCCTACAAGAACAAAAAATTCTCCGGTTTCGATTGACACAGAGATCTCGTGAATGACGTAGTGATGGCCGTCGTATGATTTTGAAACATTGAGTAAATCCACTTTTTTCATTTCGGAATCTCCTTTCTGCGAAACATGCCGAATCCACCTTTTTTTACAGGGAATTACATGGATTCCATACATTTCATTTTAAGCGGAAACTTTTAACGAAATGTTAATAAAGATTGGAAAATTGTAAAATTGCTTTGAATCTTTTGTAAAAAACATTTTTTCAACAAAAAAAAGCGGCAATCAACATCCGCTTTCATTCCCGTTCATCTGCTTCCATTTCAACATATTTATTTCGCCCGGCTCCTAAACCGAACGCCGTCATCAAAACACAAGCGGCAATAAATGAAATGATGGTCATCGTCCAAGAATGGGTCTGATCATACAAAAAGCCAAACAAAATAGGGCCGAAAGCAGCCAGCAAATAACCGATTGACTGAGCCATCCCCGACAATGCAGATGCATGTTCGGCGCTTCTCGTTCTAAGACCGAAAAAAGCCAAAGCCAGCCCGACGCTCGCTCCTTGGCCAATGCCAATGAAAGTCATCCATAAGATGATCCAAAAAATACCGCCTCCATTTAACAGACCAATCAAACCAACTATATAAACCACTCCTAAAACGGCTACAATCCATCTTTGATCTGCAAACTTGTCAGCAAGCGCCGGAGCCATAAAGGTGGTAGGCAAACCGGCAATCTGCATAAGAAATAACATCCAGCCGGCAGTTGCAGCATTCAGCCCATCCGCCTGTAAAATTTCCGGAATCCACGCAATGGAACTATAAAACAAAAATGATTGAAACCCCATAAAAAAAGTGACCTGCCAAGCGAGAGGCGAGCGCAGCAAAAATCCACCTGCTGCGTTTCCAGTTTGCCGAGGCGCACGGCCTTCTTTCCAATGTATTTGAGGAAGCCATAAAAATAAAGCCAAAATAGCCAATACTGCCCAAAAAAGCAAAGCGTTCCTCCATCCTAGCCCCAAACCTTCCGACAGTGGAATGCTCAATCCTGAAGCAGTGCCTGCCAGCATCCCCATCGCCGTTGAATAAACACTTGTCATCAAACCAACTCTTTCTGGGAATTTCTTTTTTACAATCCCCGGCAGGAGGACATTGCTAACAGCAATACCAATCCCGATCATAACAGTCCCTAAAAATAATCCAACGGTAGAACCAAAGGATCTGACAATCATCCCAGCAAAAAGTACAACTAGCCCGCCAAAGACAGCTGCTTCATTGCCGTATCGATTTCCCATCTTCGGAGCAAGAGGCGAAAGAACAGCAAATGCAATGAGCGGAATTGTCGTCAAAAGGCCTGCCGCCCCATTGGTAATTCCTAGATCATCCCGAATAGAACCGACGAGCGGCCCCACCGATGTAATGGCCGGACGCAAATTAAACGCAACAAGGATGATGCCGATAATGAAAAACGTATTCCGGGCATGTATTGCTTTTGCACTTTCCAACGCATTGTGCTCCATCAAAATCCCCCCTTATTTCCTTTAGCCTGCCTTAACAACCAATATTTATATACTAATCCCCCATCACCAAAAAAATCAATAAAACAAACAAAACCGAATGTAAACTTTTCAATTGAAAATAAAGAGGTTACAATAGGTGTTAATTATGAGGAAGAATAATCAATATTATTAATCACTATCAACAAGCTGGAATGGGGCTGTCAAGAAAATCGTTTTTCACTGACTTTCTTGACAGCCCCTTCTTAAACATTGCATCCATCGCCGATGTGAACATTCATTTATCAAATGGAACCTTCCAAATACAATAAAAAGCTTGGGGTTGTCCAAAAAGTCAAATCCCCATTGAAAACAAACAATCATAAACACCGATATATCAACGTTTCTAAAATATTAAAAGGGGCAGTCAATAAGCCGAAAAAACGGCTTTGAACTGCCCCGGCTTTTTATTTATTTCTTTTTACACATACTTATTTCGTCCGGCATTCAAACCAGCAATGATCATCAAAACACAGACAGCAATAAACAATAAAATGGGCGCCACCCACGAATGAGTTTTGTCATACAAAACGCCAATTAAAATGGGCCCAAAAGCAGCAAGCAAATAACCAATTGATTGCGCCATTCCCGATAAAGCGGAAGCTTGCTCGGAGCTTCTTGTTCTTAAACCAAATAGCGCTAATACGAGCCCAATGCTTGCCCCTTGTCCAATACCGATTAAAATAATCCAAAAGACAATCAGTAAAAGAGGCCCGCCATACAATAATCCAACGAGACCTGCTAAATAAATAGCTCCTAAAACCGCTACAATTCGCCTTTGATCTGCATATTTGTCCGACAGTGCCGGAGCGACAAATGTTGCCGGCAAGCCAGCAATTTGCACAAGAAACAGCATCCAACCAGCTGTTGAAGCACTTAATCCGTCCGCCTGCAAAATTTCAGGAAGCCATGCAACCATACTATAAAATAAGAACGATTGAAGACCCATAAAAAATGTGACTTGCCATGCCAGCGGCGACCGGAGCAAAAAACCATTTGAAATATGTTCAATTGGCGGTTTCGCGGATCTCTGTTTTCCACTAATTAATGGAAACCATAAACATATCGCCACAATTGCTAAAATTGCCCAAAATAATAAGGCATTTTTCCATCCAAATTTTAATCCTTCCGACAACGGAATTGCTAAACCGGAAGCGATCCCTGCAAGCATACCCATAGCTGTTGAATAAACGCTTGTCATCAGTCCGATTTTATCCGGGAACCGTTCTTTTACAATACCCGGAAGAAGCACATTTCCAATGGCAATGCCTACTCCAATCAATACAGTTCCTAAAAGCAGACCGATCATCGCTCCGAATGTTCGAATAATCATTCCTGCAAGAAGCACGACTAACCCGGCAAAAATCGCCGTTTCATTTCCATATCGGCTTGCAAATTTCGGAGCTAATGGCGAAAGAACCGCAAAAACGATTAACGGGATAGTCGTTAGTAAACCCGCAACCCCGTTGGAGATTCCGAGATCTTCACGAATATAACCGATGAGCGGTCCGACCGAAGTAATAGCAGGACGCAAATTAAAAGCAGCAAAGATGATTCCAACTATCAAGAGCATTTTTTTAATAGAAATTTCTTTTTCTGCCCTTACCGTATAGCGTTCCATACTCACCCTTCCTTTACCCCCTTGAACATCTTAAAAGTCAATTATTAATATACTAATCCCCATCGATGGGAAAATCAACCACATACCATGTATCGATCATTTGAGAAAACAGCCAGCTTCTGGAATAATGTTTATAAACGATGTTTGAAAGGAGAGTCCGTTTATGGAAATTGTTGTAGTTGGCGCCAATGGAAAAATCGGAAAAATTCTTGTTCAGTTATTAAAAGAAAGCAACGAGCACACAGTGAAAGCAATGATCCGCAACGAAAACCAAAAAGAATATTTTGACTCGATCGGAGTCAAGACGGTTTTAGCTGATTTGGAAGGCACAGTCGATCAGATTGCCGAGGCGATCAAAGGAGCGGAAGGGATCGTCTTTACCGCAGGTTCAGGCGGACATACAGGTGCAGATAAAACTCTTTTAGTAGATCTAGACGGTGCCGTAAAAACAATTGAAGCAGCAGAAAAGACAGGCGTTCAACGGTTTATAATGGTCAGCGCTTTGCAAGCCCATAATAGACAAAATTGGAACGAAAAGATTAAACATTATTATGTTGCCAAGCATTATGCCGACCGTTTCCTTGTCCAAAGCCGTTTAAACTATACAATTGTCCGGCCGGGGGCGCTGTTGGATGAGAAAGGAACCGGAGAAATAAAAATTGCCGAAAATCTTGAAAGAGCCGCCATTCCAAGAGAAGATGTGGCTTCGGTTATTTTTGCATCAATAACGGAGAAAAACACTTTTCGCCGCTCATTTGACCTAGTCTCAGGAAACACCCCGATTCGCGAAGCATTAAAAAATTTTTAATATACGAAGAAAGGTTGGCGAATAATGCAGGTTAGCATTTTAGACCAAGCACCGATTTTGAACAACTCAACAGCAAAAGAGGCGTTGGAGCAATCCATTCAACTGGCCGTATTGGCGGAAAAACTAGGCTATACCCGCTACTGGATTGCGGAGCATCACAATCTTTCTGGACTTGCCTGCTCCGCTCCAGAAATTATGCTCCCAGTTATAGGGGCAAAAACAAAATCGATTCGCATCGGGTCAGGCGCAACGCTTCTCCCCCACTATAAGCCGTATAAAGTTGCGGAAATGTTTAATATGCTGGCAACATTATTTCCTAACCGCATTGATCTTGGGATCGGGCGGGCCCCCGGAGGAGACGCTCAATCAAGCATTGCGTTATCCGGCAATTATCTCGAAAATGTAAAAAACATGCCGAAAACCGTTCAAGAGCTGCTTCATTTTTTATATAATGACTATCCAAAAAATGAATTATTTTCAAACATCTCAGCTTCTCCTTTGCCAAATATTCCTCCTGAACCTTGGATCCTTGGCACAAGCATAAAGAGCGCCTTTTTAGCAGCTGAAAACGGCATTTCCTATGCATTTGGCCAATTTATGAGCAATGAAGACGGGCGGCAAATTATTCAAACATATAAAAATCAGTTCCAGAAAAAAAGAAAACAGCAGCCAAAGACAATTGTCACAGTCTCGGCAATATGCGCTGAAACTAGCGAAAAAGCGGAGCAAATTGCCTTCAGCAGCTTTTTATGGAATCTTCAGCATCATAAAGGAAAAACACTTGATTTTCCATTAAAAGAAGAAGCAAAGCAGCAATTGCTGAATTCAGATGAATTTCAACAGTTTCAAAAGAATATGATCATTGGCGATCCAACATTTGTCGTTCACCGTTTATATGAATTAAAAAATTGGTATGAAGCAGATGAAATGATGATCATAACAATAACTGGAAGCTATGAAGAACGCACAAAATCGTATCAATTGATAGCAGAGGAAATAAATAGAAAGAAATCTTATCGTTAATATAATCAATATGACCATGGATAAAATCGGTTTAACCTATATGGGAACCGATTTTTTCTTTTTCCAATCCCCCATTTCATATTGTATCCTCCCCTTTTTTTAAAAATTCCCTAACTTACAACTGTTTCAAATATTATATGTATATAATTTTATGCATTTAACAGTTGACGTTTTAATTATATTAAAATATTATTTAAAGAGCGGTAGGACGGTTATTTTTTTATTTTTGGACAATTCAAAACATCTTAAAAATTATATAAAAATAATGGAGGTTTATTTTTATGATAACAAAGGAGCAGATTGTCCAAAGCCTTCCGCAAAAAGGTTTTTTTGGACATCCAAAAGGATTATTTACGCTGTTTTTTACGGAGTTTTGGGAACGTTTTTCCTATTACGGAATGAGAGCAATACTTCTTTATTATATGTATTATGAAGTTTCTAAAGGCGGTTTGGGAATAGATGAAGCTACCGCTGCATCGATTATGGCGATCTACGGTTCTCTCGTGTATATGTCGGGAACGATTGGAGGATGGATTGCAGACCGCCTGTTAGGGACAAGCAAAACTGTTTTTTACGGCGGAATTTTAATCATGCTCGGCCATATCGTCTTATCCTTCCCTGGAAATATTGAAGCTTTATTCATTTCCATGACGCTGATTGTTCTTGGTACTGGACTTTTAAAGCCGAATGTATCAAGTGTTGTCGGCGATCTTTATGCAGATAACGATGCCCGCCGCGATTCAGGGTTTAGTATTTTTTACATGGGTATTAATTTAGGTGGATTTTTAGCTCCCATTATTGTTGGAACTTTAGGACAAGGATATAATTTCCATCTTGGCTTTGCTCTTGCTGCTATTGGTATGTTTTTTGGGCTTTTGACATTTGTCCTAACAAAAAAGAAAAACCTTGGTCTCGCCGGAACACAGGTGCCTAACCCGTTACAACCGGAAGAACGAAAAAAAGTATTCACTATTTTCGGCATCGGCGCTTTAGTAATTATCGCCTTTTTAGCTGTCACCATCCCTGCAGGACTTTTGACTATAAATAGCTTTACTATGATTGTCAGCATCCTCGGAATCGTAATACCTGCATGTTATTTTATATTTATGTACCGGAGTCCTAAAACAACAGAAGTGGAGCGTTCGCGTGTAATTGCTTACATTCCGCTCTTTATTGCCGCAGTAGTTTTTTGGGCTATTCAAGAACAAGGGGCTATTATTTTGGCCACTTATGCAGATAAGCGCACCCAATTATCCTATGCAGGACTTGAACTGCACTCATCATGGTTTCAATCATTGAACCCTTTATTTATCATCTTTTTGGCGCCGGTTTTTGCATGGTTTTGGGTGAAGCTTGGAAAGCGTCAGCCATCAACACCGAGCAAGTTTGCATTCGGACTTATTTTTGGCGGTCTATCATTTCTAGTTATGATCATTCCTGCTTATGTAAACGGTACTGAGTCATTAGTTAGCCCTTTATGGCTCGTACTTAGCTTCTTCCTTGTTGTAATCGGAGAGCTGTGCTTGTCCCCAGTAGGACTTTCAGCAACTACAAAGCTTGCTCCAGCGGCTTTTTCAGCGCAAACAATGAGCCTATGGTTTTTAACTAGTGCAGCCGCTCAAGCCATTAATGCCCAGCTTGTAAAATACTACACAGTTGAAACAGAAATTGTTTATTTTGGCATTATCGGCATGGTTTCAATTATTCTTGGCCTTATTTTATTCTTCATGGCACCTATGATTAAACGTTTGATGAAAGATGTTCTATAATAAAGTCTTGCTGCATGATAAAAACCTGCCTGTTCAAACATAAACAGGCAGGTTTTTTGCCATATATGAAGTTTGTTTTTGCCAAAATCACTCAGCAAAAAATTTTGAATTTCTCTCCGCTTACTTTGATACTTTATCCAAAAGCTTCAATGATTCTCTATTAAATGCTTCTAAGTCAGCAGGTGTGCGGCTTGTAACCAATTGGTTTTGGCACACGACAACTTCTTCGTCATGATAGTTGGCGCCTGCATACTCCATATCTACGCGAATTGATTTATAGCCAGTTGCATCCCGACCTTCCAATGCTTTTGCCGAAATTAGCAGCTGAGGTCCATGACAAATAGCAAATACCGGTTTTTTCGCATCCATCATAGCTTTTACAAAAGAAACAAAACGGTCATCCGCACGCAAAATGTCCGGCGAGAAACCTCCCGGCAAAAGAAGTGCATCAAAATCGTCCGGTTTTACATCATCAATCGAATAGTCAATTTTAACTTCCGCTTCACCTTTTTTTCCTTTAACTTTTTTGCCAGCTTCTTTTTCAATTGTGACCACTTCATGACCTGCTGATTGAAATGCTTCTGCAGGACTTGTGAACTCACTGTCTTCGAACAAGTCTGTAATAAGAGTAGCTACTTTTGCCATGTGATCAACTCCTTTATTTTAGATTATCATAAAAAATTTTGTGGAAACATTTATTTGCTTCATATATTATTATCAATTACCTATATTACTATTCAAACGTTTGTTTAACAATAAATATGATTGCCAAAATCAGCAGTCTCGCAATGCGGCTGCCTTCATCGGCGTTTAGAGGCGGAATTTTTCGGATAAATCGAATCAACCGAGACAAAATGGACCAAGCAAGCTATTAAGCCTGTTCCATTTGTCTTCAATATAGAAATGCTGTCAGCTTCAAGTCCTTGCATTTTGATGCTGAGTTCAGTATTCCAACCTCTTTCAGCTAATAAACCGAATGCGCCGGGCAGCGAAGCTTTGACATTACAGTTGAATTAGAAAATGAAAACGTTCGTTTATAAATTTATTTGAGAAGAGCGGGCTTTTAAATAAGAATTTCGGGGAGGGACGACAACTATCCTTTTCTTTCTGGAAGAAAACATTTGATCGTTTGCACAATTAGGGAGTTGCAAGCTCTTAAAACGAAAGGAAACAGTTGTCTAAACCGAAAAAACTAACGGTTCTCAGTCCTCATCTTTTTTAAACATACATTTTTAATATGCGGTCTACTGCTCCACCATATGATTCCCCAAACAAATTCAGATGGACAAGCAAATAATAAAGCTGGTACAAAGGCTTGATTTCCTCATATCTTTCGGAAAGAGGGTAATATTCTTCATATGAGCGGTAAAAATCTTGGGAAAAGCCGCCAAATAATTCGGTAAAGGCAATTTCAAAATGGCGATCTCCATACATTACGGACGGATCAATTAAAAATGGTTCCCCATTCGGTCCAACTATCCAATTCCCTCCCCATAAATCGCCGTGTAAAAGAGAAGCCTCCACGTTTGCTGGAATCCATTCATGCAAGCGATTAAGGAGAGCTTCCAATCTTTTTCCACGTTCACCACGTATATAATTTTTCTTGATCCCCATTTCCATTTGTCCGCTTAAACGGTAGTCCCGATAGTATTCAAGCCAAGATGACATAAGGCGGTTTCTTTGAGGCAGCGTTCCAATATATGTATTTTTCGAATATCCGTGATATACAAAATGGCTTTTGTGTAAAGCTGCCAGCTTTTGGCCTAACAGCTTTTCTGTATTATCATCTTTTTTACCGTTCACCCATTCCATGATCAAAAATCCCTCGTTGGAATTCTCGGAGTAAGCAAACACCTTCGGTACGCGCACGGTGTTAGTATCCCTAATCAGTTGAAGCCCTTCCGCTTCTAGACGGAAAAAATCTTCGGGAGCTTCTAAATTGTACTTTAAAAAATACGTTTGGTTTTCTGTCTGTACAAAATAGCTTTCGTTAATATCACCTCCGCTTACTTTCCGAATGTTTTCGATTACTCCAAAATCTCCAGCAGCCCTTAATGCTTCCGCTATAATTTTTTTCATCCTGCCTCCTCTTTTTCTTTTTTGTACTTATCTTTTCATAAATCATATATCTTTTGCAACGAAATCAACAAAGCAGCCTTTATTAATTGAAAAGTTATTTTTCTTTAGATTTCATTGTTCCAACAATAAAATATTCAAGAGCTTTTACATCTTCTATTAATTTTCTCCGTAATTGTTGATATGTTTCAAAAGATTTGTAGTCTAAATGTTGATTTTCTTCAAACATTGTGCACAAATCGTTAAAGTTTTTGTAGATTCGGTCAAAATTTTTTTCCATCAGCACCAAAACATTTTTCATTCTCCTTTTCCTACTCCTTTTCCAAAAATCCCTTAAAAGAGACGGCGCAAAAATTCTCCTTATTTTATTTCGGAAAAAATAATTATATTTTCGACTCTTTCATAAATAATAGTTACTTCTCATACATTTTTAGTTGGAATCACTCATATCGTGTATGGCGTCATTCCGACATTCATGATAAAATGGTAAAAAGGAAATCAGATACATTGGAGTGAATATTGATGACAAAACAAGAAATTGAACAAAGAATCGCCGAATTAAAATCTGACTATATCCGCATTCAAGGGGACATCGAAAAGCTTGAATCAGTCGGAGGAAATATAGAAAAAGCGGAACAGCAGCTTACGGAAATTGAAAACGAGTTGGCCAATCTTAGAACGGCGCTGAACAAGCAGCGTTAACACCAAGATCAAATTCCGCTGTCCGTTTCCTTTCATAATCCATTTTCATTGATCCATTGGATGGGAAAAAAGAAGGTTCTGTGTGGTTTTATCCCCTCCAGGTGGAAAGTAAAAAAAGTGTTCTTAGGAGTCTGCCGGAGAGGGGATTTTTTATGGTGAAAAATCAAACATGTAACTCATATTCAGAAGATCTGAAGCGTGAATCGTTCGTTTGAAATGAAAGGAGGCTCCCTTATCGGCAACTTCATGAACACTTTGGAATTAAGCGGCATACGCAAAATTTAAGAAATGAAAAAATGTAGAGGCTTTTTGATGCGTTTTTACGATCGGCGGGAAGTATGAAAACACATGCAATTTAAAAATTTAGAAGAAGAAAGCACAAGTCGATTTGCTTAAAAAGTGAATCGGCTACACTTAACTGGTCACTTTTCTGCCCTGCTATGACTCTTTATTCAATGCCTAACAGATTGGGTTTACGCATTTCAACTGGCTCTTTTTTTGACGGCAAAAAATAGATCGACCATATTAGATCGATCTAAAAATATGTTTTCCATATCAATCATTTTACTTTTCTAATTTTTCCTGAGCAGTTGGTTTTGGACTCAATTTCGAACAAGGTCCTGCCTGAAGCATGTAGCTTCCTCCATCATGACCGAGCATGTTTTTTACATCTTTTGCAACGTCAATTATGCGATCTAAATGAATTCCAGTCTCAATCCCCATCTCTTCTAGTGAATGAACTAAATCCTCTGTTGCTATGTTACCCGTTGCTCCTGGTGCATATGGGCATCCGCCGAGACCTGCGACAGAACTGTCAAAATGGATGACACCTTGCTGCAAAGCGGCAACCACATTCGCCAACGCCATTCCGCGCGTATTATGGAAGTGCATGGAGAAAGTCATGTGAGGAAATTCCTTTTTTAATACGCCAAGATATTGATAGACTTGTTTTGGATTGGCCATTCCTGTCGTGTCAGCAAGCGAAACTTCAGTTATCCCCATTTTCTTATATCGATCTACAATTGTTACTATTTTTTCTAAAGGCACTTTTCCTTCGTACGGACATCCAAATGCAACGGAAATTGATCCTCCTACTTCAACATTATGTTTTTGCGCCAAATCGACAATAGGTTCAAATCCTCTTTGCGCTTCTTCCACAAGGCAGTTTGCATTTGATAAACTATGCGAATCTGTTGCCGAGAGCATAAGCTTCAATTTCTTTATTCCAGCCGCAATTGCTCTTTGGGCCCCTTTTACATTTGGCACTAAAGCCCGAAATTTAATATGCGTTAAATCTTCTATCCCTTTCACAACTTCCTCGGCGTCTTTCAACTGCGGAATTGCTTTCGGATGAACGAACGATGTCACTTCTATCGATTGAACTCCTGTGTTCGCAAGCGCACGGATAATTTTTATTTTTTGTTCAGTCGGAATCCATTGATCCTCTGATTGAAACCCGTCGCGCGGCGCAACTTCGCAAATGATGACCCTTGCAGGAAATATGGCATCACTCATTTAAATGACTCCTTTCTCTTTTAACTCGGCAAGCTCCTGTTTTGATAACCCTAATTTTCCGCCTAATATTTCTTCATTATGCTCTCCAAGCTCAGGAGCGCGGTAACGAATGGTTCCAGGAGTTTTTGAAAAATTAGGAACGACGCCCGGCACTTTTACTTTTCCAAGTCGAGGATGCTCAACTTCTACTATGTTTTTCCTAGCTTGATAATGTTCATTTTCAAAAATATCTTTAATACTTAAAATCGGACTGACAGGCACACCGTACAAATCCAATTTTTCCTGCAGCTCCTTCAGCGTAAACTGGCGTATCCAGTCAGAGACAATCTTTTGTACTTCATCGTCATGTTTTAAACGTTGTGAATTTGTATAATAACGTTCATCCTCAAGCATATCTGTTCGTTCCATTGCTTCTGCAAGCCGATTAAAAGTTGAATCAGTACTGCAAACAAGAACAACATATTTTCCATCCTTCGTTTCATATGTTCCTGCTGGACTTGAATGTCCGGCCAACCCGGGTGTTCTTTCTCTTACTATACCGTTTTGGTCATATTCAGCTACTAAAAATTCGAGCATTCGGAAAATCGATTCATATAATCCCATTTCGACTACTTGCCCTTCTGGATCATCAGTTTTATCACGGTAATATAATGCACTGACCGCAGCAAATGCAGTATATACACCAGTGATATAATCAAGCAATGAATAAGATGGACTGACAGGCGGTCTGTCCGGATACCCTTGGATATAAGTATGGCCGCTGAAAGCGGTGCACGGAGTTCCGAACCCGGCTTTTTCGCGATACGGTCCTGTTTGACCGTAGCCGGAGATTCGAACCATAATCAATTTAGGATTTGCTTTTTTCAATTCTTCATACCCTAGCCCCCACTTTTCAAGAGTACCGGGGCGAAAGTTTTCAATTAAAATATCCGTATTTTTTATAAGTTTTTTTAAAATTTCTTTTCCTTCTTCTTTCCGTATATCTAAAGTAACTGATTTTTTGTTGCGGGCAAGCCCTGGCCATCTGAGCGGCTCATTCCCCTTCCAAGGGCCTACAGTCCGCAAAGTATCACCTTTATTGGGCAATTCAATTTTCGTCACTTCGGCGCCAAGGTCAGCTAACAGCGTTGCCCCAAAAGGAGCAGCGATCATAGTCGATATATCCAAAATATTTACTCCTGTTAACGGACCATATTTTCCTTTTTCCATCGTATCCCCCTCCAAAACATTAATTTTTCTTTGGCAGCATGCCTAATACATTGCTTCGCAAATTGCTTAAATGGACTTTCATCGCTTCCGATGCGTTTGCTTTATCTTTTTGTTTCACGGCTTCCAAAATCGCTTCATGTTCAAAAAAAGATTCAGAATAACGCGCTTGCGACTGCAACGTTTGCTTTCGCACTTGGCGGTATAAATTTAAATTCGTATCCATAAATGAGATGAACACAAAATTATGTGTCGCTTGGGCGAGAGATAAATGAAAGTTGCTGTCTGCATCTATTTCCTCTTCCGGATTTTTTAACTTTTCTTCCATTAATTTCAATGCTTTTTCCATCTTTTCTATATCTTCTTTCGTTGCCCTTTCGCATGCTATTTCAGCAATTTTTGGCTCCAATGCTTCCCGGGCCTCCAAAAATTGAATCACTGTTGTTTTTTCGAGTACATCAATAGGGTTGATCTGATATTTCAGAATCAAGCTTTGATCGACTTTTTGAACGAACCGTCCGCCGCCTGGTTTTGAAATAATGATTCCTTCCGATTCTAAAACTCTGCATGCTTCCCGCAAAGAAGTCCTGCTGCACCCGAGAATTTTCGCCAATTCACGCTCCGGAGGCAGGCGGTCATTTGGTTTTAGTTTTCCTTCTTCTATCAGCTGCTTAATTTGATCAACAATTTTTTCGTAAACTCTCGTATTGGTGAGCTCATTAAATATATTGGATTTCATAAACATGTTCCTTTCATTTTTTGGACTGTTGGGCAGTCCAATTTTATTAAAATTATAATATTCTGTCATTAAATCGTCAAGCCGCTGCACCATCGAACATGTAAAACACCGGAAGATATGAAGAGAAAAGCGTTCAATGCAAGATGTAAGATGATTTTTCTTATCCAGGGCATTTCATTTCTCATGTGGAAACCTTTCATTACACTTCTAAAGCAAGTGTGTGTTAACATTCCATCTATTCCTAAATTTCTTGAAATATATTATGATTAATTAATAGCAATCAATCATTGATTCACTTTTCCGAAGGAGGAACGCAATGTATAAGCAATATTTGCCTTTTGCGATAAAGTTAGCTAAAGAGGCAGGTGAATTGATTCGGCCGTATGCAGGAAAAGCTGGGCAGCAAACATTAAAGTCAGCAAAAGATTTTGTGACTGAAATGGATTTGAAAGCTGAAAAGCTGATCATTGATCGCATTCAGGAGACATATCCTGATCACCGCATATTCAGTGAGGAAGCCGGCAGCATTGGAGGAAAGGATGAATTTGAATGGGTGATTGACCCTATTGACGGGACCATCAACTACAGCTTCGGCGTTCCGCTTTACGGAGTTTCCATCGCCCTAACCTATCAAAATGATCCAGTCGTCTCTGCTATATCATTGCCTGCTTTTGGGGAAACGTATTGGGCAGCAAAGGGAGAAGGAGCCTATTTAAATGGAAATGCTATAAACATTCGAAATGCCAGCCTGGCGGAAGCTTTTATTTCCATTGGCGATTTTGCAAAGGACGCCAATAAACAAACGAATAAAGAGCGCATTTCATTGCTTGAAAACATTGTAAACGACGTTTACCGAGTCAGAATGATCGGAACAGCTGCTGTCACTTTAGCCTACATTGCTTGCGGCAAACTCGATATCGCAGTCTACTATAAGCCTAATTTTTATGATATTGCTGCTGGACAGCTGCTTGTGTGCGAAGCGGGCGGAGCTATACAAACGATCGGAAATTATACTGTCATTGCTGATCAAAAAATAATCGACGAGATAGCACCTTTACTGCCTGTTCAGCACACAACGGCATAAAAGCAGTCCGCAAGTCTAGACTGCTTTTATGCTTTTCTGCTGCCATATAGTACAACGACATTTCCGTTTTCATGATGCTGGGCCCGTTCGTGAAATAACGTTTTGCTAAAAAAAACCGGAACGATGATTCAAAAGATAAATAATCATTTAGCGATTGATTGTCCAGCCTGCTGGCTTAAAAGACGAAAAGCTTTTAAAAATCTATTAATGAACTTGCCCCTTTGCAATGCTTTTCATTTGGAGGCCAGACAGAAAGGTCGAACGGAAAATCGGAGCCAGGCACTACTCGATCTTCTCCCACTATTCGCACTAAATAGTCAATGCTTGCTTGCTCCCACAAAACATTGTCATACCAAAAACGCTTTAAGTATTCTTTCGGAGAAGATGTTAAATTTTTTGAAACCGCTTCCCATTCTTCGTATCCTTTTTCTATTCTGCCGATTTGGTAAGGCAAAAATCCTCCGCCATGGGCAAATAATATTTTCACATTTGGAAATCGATCAATCAATCCGCTTAATAAAAGATCTGTAGCACAAATCGTTGTTTCCCACGGAACACCGATTAAATTTGGCATCATTCTTCTTTTCAAGCGAGGATCTTCGCTCAATAACGGATGAATGAAAACAATCGCTTTCAACCGATCGGCTTCTTCAAAAAATGGGATAAAAAATTCATCTGACAGCATATGATTAGCTGCCCCAGGGCCGATAATGGCTCCTTTTAACCCTTTTCCCATCGCATCGTTCAAGATTTGTGCAGCTTTATCCGGGTTATTTAACGGAACCGTTGCCAGCGCAGACAATTTTTCCGGGAACGATTGCACAAGCCGCGCTAATGAATCATTATACACGCCGGATAGTTCAGCAGTGATTTCTTCCGGAAACTCGTACATAAAAAGCTGCGGTATCGGCGAAATGACGGAATGATGAACTCCCACTTTCAATTGTTCGTTTAAAAAAAGGGTTAAATCTAAAAAAGATTTTTTTAATTCAAATCCCCATTTTTGATTAACAATCAAAAACTCTTCCTTATCCTTTTCTTTTTTCACCCATTCAGCATGAATAGTTTCTTTATGTTCTTTTACCCATTCCATCACGCCTTCAGGGATGAAATGTGTATGAAAATCATACATCTCTCCACTCTCCCACCAAATTATGAAAAATTCAAATACCCCATTCTTTCAGAAATTTCCTTGCTTGCTGCGATCACTTGTTTCGCCATCGCCTTAAGCTTGTAAGAATTGATTCGTTGTTTTGGACCGACTACAGAAAGTGCTGCAATAACCTTTCCGGTATAATCATAAATCGGGGCGGCAATGGAATTAACTCCCTCGGACAATTCTTCAATGCTGACGGCATACCCATTCTCCCTTACTTTTTTTAAATGATCTCTCAGCTTCTCAGGATCCGTAATCGTATTTTTTGCAAAACGCTTTAACCCTTTAGATATAATTTTTTCGACCGTTTCATTTTCCGAAAATGCAATTAAAACTTTTCCAGAGCTCGTGCAATAAGGCGGATTGCGTCTCCCGATATGGGTTAAAAATCTTACGGGGTGATTGCACTCTACTTTTTGCAAATAAACAACTTCTAAATTGTCCAATACAGAAATATGGGCAGTTTCACCGGTTGTTTCGACCAGTTTATTTAGTACAGGTTGCGATTCTCTGTAAATATCCATATTGCTGAATAGCACGCCGCTTAAAGATAAAATGGATAATCCTAATCTGTATTTCTTCGTTTCTGAATCTTTATAAACAAATCCTTCACTTGCCAACGTCTTCATTGTCCTGCTGACTGTGCTTTTATTTAATCCTAGAGAATTGGATAAATCGCTTATTTTTTTTTCTGGCTCTTCCATTGTAAAGCTCTTCAATATTTTCAGCGCATTTTTGATGGAAGAAAGCTGATTTTTCTCGTCTTTTCCATTCAATGTACACCCTCCCCCTCTACATCAATTTTCTTTATACGAGAATATATCAAATATATGAACAACTGAAAAGTAAAAAATTAAATATTTAGATATTTTTAAAAATTTTATATTTGTTGCATATATAGCAATTTAGAAGTTGAAAGTGCAACATAGGGAAACTACCATTAAAGTCACAGTTGAAATTTATGATGATATTCGGGAGGGTGAATCATGCCAATCAACTCAAACGGAACGATTAACTGCTTGCATTTTATTAACGGACAATTTGTTGAATCCGATAACAAAAGGACCTTTGACAATATTAATCCCGCAACTGAGGAAGTAATCGGAACAGTCGCTGAAGGAGGAAAAAAAGAAGTCGACTATGCCGTTTCCGCTGCCAAAAGGGCTTTGAACGGCCCTTGGAAAAACATAACATTAACGGAGCGTTCAAAAATTTTGCGGCGCATTGGCGATTTAATCCAAGAAAGACAGGATGAGCTGGCACGATTGGAATCATTGGATACAGGAAAACCGCTATCTCTTGCAAAAAAAATTGACATTCCCCGTGCTGCCTATAACTTCCACTTCTTCGCAGACTACATCATTTCGATTACGAATGAAGCTTATCAGCAAGATGATCAGGCCATTCATTATGCACACAGACGCCCAGTCGGAGTAGTGGGAATTATCAAGCCTTGGAATTTACCTCTTTTATTATTGACTTGGAAGCTGGCTCCATGTTTAGGAATGGGCAACACAGCTGTTATTAAACCTGCAGAGTGGACTCCTTTAACCGCTACAGCATTAATGGAAATTTGCAAAGAGGCCGGTGTTCCGGACGGAGTTGTCAACCTTGTTCATGGCTTCGGTCCAAACTCCGCTGGGGCAGCAATTGCCGAACATCCTGACATTAACGCCATTTCCTTTATCGGTGAACCGGGCACAGGAGCAGCCATTATGAAAGCAGCATCTAATTCCTTGAAAAAACTTTCATATGAATTGGGCGGCAAGAATCCAAACATTATTTTTGCCGATTCAGATTTAGATGAAGTCATTGAAACTACCATCAAATCAAGCTTTATTAACCAAGGCGAAGTTTGTCTTTGCGGTTCAAGAATTTATGTAGAGCGCCCAGCTTATGAAGAGTTTTTAGAAAAATTTGTAAAGAAAACAAAAGAATTAAAGATTGGCGATCCATTTGAAAATGGCACAGATGTCGGCGCACTCGTAAGCAAGGAACATTACGAACGCGTCAACAGCTACATCGACATAGCCAAGCAAGATGGGGCTGAAATTTTAACAGGCGGAAAACGTCCAGACGGATTAGATAAGGGTTATTATCTCGAACCTACAATCATAACTGGTTTGGACCGAAATTCCCGCTGCGTACGGGAAGAAATATTCGGCCCAGTTGTAACTGTCTCTCCGTTTGACATGGAGGAGGAAGTTATAGCCCAAGCTAATGATACACATTACGGATTAAGCGCAACTATTTGGACAAATAATTTACGGCGTGCACACAGGGTGGCACATCAAATTGAAGCAGGCATCATTTGGGTCAACACCTGGTTCCTGCGTGATTTACGAACGCCGTTTGGAGGAATGAAGCACAGCGGAATTGGCAGAACGGGCGGCATGCATAGCTTAGATTTTTATACAGAGCTTTCAAATATAACGATAAAGCTTTAATTTCAGGTGCCGTTAAAACATAAGGAGTATGTTAAAATAGCCTGCTTACCAAATCATTCTGTCTGAATGAGAAAGGAAGGAAAAAATGTTAACAACGAAAATTGCCAACTTTGCCAATCAACTGCAGGAAGCTGAAGCTTTAAACAGGGCGACAGATCCTCTTACTTCCGTTGACCCGAATCTGACTGCCGAAGAAGCTTATCTTATACAACTGGAAAATATAAAAAGAAAGGTCGATCAAGGTCAAAAAATTGTCGGAAAAAAAATCGGCTTAACATCTTTAGCAATGCAAAAGCTGCTTGGAGTCGATGAACCGGACTATGGACATTTATTAGATTACATGGTCGTTGAAAACGGCGGAAGCATTTCCATGAAAAAAGTTTTGCAGCCGCGAGTAGAAGCTGAAATTGCCTTCATTTTAAAAAAGGAGCTTAAAGGTCCAAACGTAACCGCTTTAGACGTGATCTTAGCAACTGACTATATTGTTCCGGCATTAGAAATTGTCGACAGCCGCATTAAAGATTGGAAAATCAAGCTGGCTGACACCATTGCCGACAACGCTTCATCCGGATATTTCTTATTGGGAGGAAAACCGGAAAAAATAGAAAATGTTGATCTCGAATTAATTGGAATGAGCTTGACAAAAAACGGGGAACTAGTCAATACCGGTGTCGGCGCAGCAGCATTAGGCAATCCGGCAAACTGTGTCGCATGGCTCGCCAACAGGCTGGCTGATTTTGATATTTCATTACGTCCCGGAGAAATCATTTTATCAGGCGCTCTATCCAGAGCCGCTGATGCACAAGCTGGAGACGTCTTTACGGCGCGGTTCGCTCATCTCGGGCATGCAACGGTATCATTTACAGAATAATAGATTGAAAGGAGAATTTTATGAATAAAGTAAAGGTTGGAATTTTAGGGTCCGGCAACATCGGAACAGATTTAATGTACAAAATCCGTCGATCAGATGTGTTGGAGCTTACAACGGTCATCGGAATTGACCCCTCATCGGACGGATTAAAAAAAGCAAGAGATTTCGGATATTACACGATTGATACCGGCATTAAAGGTTTTTTAGAAAATCCCGATCTAGCGGATATTCTATTTGATGCCACCTCCGCAAAAGCTCATATACGCCATGCAAAATTGCTGAAGCAAGCAGGGAAAAAAGTTCTTGACTTAACACCTGCTGCCGTCGGTCCGTCTGTCATACCTCCTGTAAATATTGATAAACATTTGGATGCCGACAACATTAATTTAATTACATGCGGAGGCCAAGCGACGATTCCGATCGTTCATGCCATCAACAAAGTTCAGCCTGTCAAATATGCAGAAATTGTGGCAACGATTTCAAGCAAAAGCGCCGGTCCCGGAACTAGAGCAAATATTGACGAGTTTACCGAAACGACAGCGCGCGGAATCGAGGAAATCGGCGGCGCTAAAAAAGGGAAGGCTATCATTATTTTAAACCCTGCTGAACCGCCGATTATGATGAGAGATACGATATATTGCCTTGTAGAAAATGATTTTGTCGATCAAAAAAAGATTACTCAATCCGTCAAAGATATGGTGGAAGTAGTCCAATCTTATGTACCGGGCTATCGCTTAAGACAAGAACCTCTCTTTGACGGAAATAAAATAACAGTTTTTATTGAAGTGGAAGGCGCTGGAGACTATTTGCCGACTTATTCAGGCAATTTGGATATCATGACAGCCGCAGCAGTGAAAGTGGCGGAGGAATGGGCGAAAAATATGACTTCTAAAGTGAATGTTTAAGGAAGGAGTGAATATCGTGGGAGAACGTAACATACTGATTACTGAAGTCGCTTTAAGAGACGGCAGCCACGCGATTCGACATCAATATACTGTGGATCAAGTCGTAGCCGTCGCAAAAGGGTTGGATGATGCCAATGTACCTTATATTGAAGTTTCGCACGGAGACGGTTTAGGTGGCTCATCTCTGCAATACGGACTTTCTTTAACAAATGAAATGGAATTGATCGAAGCCGCTGTATCTACTGTCACAAATGCCAAAATTGCTGTTTTGCTTTTGCCGGGAATCGGGACAATGAAAGAATTAAAACAAGCTGCACAGTTGGGGGTAAAAATGGCGAGAATCGCCACTCATGTAACAGAAGCGGATATTTCAGCACAGCATATTGCTTTCGCAAAAGAATTAGGATTGGAAACTGTCGGTTTTTTGATGATGGCCCATATGGTCCCAACAGAAAAACTGGTTGAGCAAGCAAAGCTTATGGAGAGCTATGGAGCTGATGTTGTATACGTTGTCGATTCAGCTGGCGCTTTTCTGCCGCATGAAGTAAAAGAAAGGATTCAAGCTTTAAAAAACAGCTTGTCAATTGAAATCGGATTCCATGGCCATAACAATCTTTCCCTAGCAATGGCCAATACATTAGCAGCCATTGAAGAAGGAGCGACGCGGATTGACGGAAGCATCCGCTGCTTAGGCGCCGGTGCAGGCAACACTCAAACGGAAGTATTAATCGCGGTGCTCAACCGTTTAGGAATCAACACCGGAATCGATTTATACAAAATTATGGACGTAGCCGAAAACATAGTAGCCCCCATTTTGGAAAAGCCGCAAGAAATTACAAAAGATGGACTAATACTCGGATATGCTGGAGTATATTCAAGCTTCCTGTTGCATGCACAAGCTGCCAGCAAAAAATTCGGAATTGATTCGCGCGACATATTAGTTGAGCTTGGCAAAAGAAAGGTTGTTGGCGGTCAAGAGGATATGATTATTGATGTAGCTGCTGAAATTTCAAAACAAAAACAAACGGCACATACTTAAGGAGGATGCAGCAAATGGCTGGCGCAGATATAAAAAAAATTGCTGACTACTTAGTAACAGCGGAAAAGGAAAAACGTGAAGTAAAAAAGGTAACGGCCTCATTAAAACCGGATTTGTCCGTCGAAGAAGCCTACGCCATTCAACAAGAGATTGTCAATATGAAAATAAATGAAGGTCACCGTATCATCGGTCCAAAAATGGGTTTGACAAGTTTTGCTAAGATAAAGCAAATGAAGGTCAATGAGCCTATTTACGGCTATGTATTCGATTATATGGTGATCAATAACGGCGGAGCATTGCCTTTTCATGACTTAATCCACCCAAAAGTGGAGGCGGAAATCGCTTTTGTATTAAAAGAAGATATTGAAGGACCTGGTGTCAATGGTGCACAGGTGCTTGCGAAAACAGAATACGTGATGCCGGCTCTTGAGATCATCGACAGCCGATATGAAAATTTTGATTTTACGCTTCCTGATGTAATCGCTGACAATGCGTCAACATCCCGGGTTGTATTCGGAACGTCTTTGAAAAAGCCGGAAGGATTAGAACTTGATTTAGTTGGATCGACTCTTTCCATAAACGGCGAAATAAAAGAGTTAGGAGCCGGAGCCGCTGTGCTTGGCCATCCTGCCCATTCCGTCGCTCTGCTTGCCAATATGTTATCACGAAAAGGACAAAAGCTGCGTGCAGGTGATGTCATTCTAACAGGAGGAATCACGAGCGCCGTCTTGATAAACAAAGGCGACTATGTCACAGGAAAATTTGACGGATTGGGCGAAGTAAGCTTCCATGTTGTTTAAATAGCGAAAGAAAAAAATTTCTTACCTGATAGGAGGGATGACATGCCTTTTGTTACTATTCAAATCATGGAGGGCAGGCCGCCAGAGAAAATAAAGGAGTTAATTCAAAATGTAACAAATACTGTATCGGAAACGCTCGATTCACCAAAAGAAAACATCCGCGTTTTAGTGACAGAGGTGCCAAAAACCCATTGGGGAATTGCGGGCAAACCCGCATCTGAAGTAAGAAAATAATTTTAAAGGAGGAGAAGTAGCGATGACGATTGAGCTGGCTATGTTAGCGCCTCATGTGCCAAGCATGTGCCATTTTGACCAAGTCCCCGAATTTCAAAAGAATATGGCCATTGAGATGCAAAAGATGTCAAAGACAATTTATGATTTAAAACCGGATGCCATCGTTCTTGTTTCCTGCCATTGGCCGTCGACTTTTTTCCATTATGTTGATTGCACTCCTGTCCATAAGGGCATTTTAACCGCTTTTGAATGTCCTGATTTAATTCGTGATGTTCCATATGAATATCCCGGAGATAAACAGCTTGGTGATGAACTAGTAAAAATCGGTCAAGATGCTGGACTGCAAGTTGTAGGAATAGACGACCCTTACTATGTTTGGGATTACGGAACGGTTGTGCCTCTTAGATACCTTGTGCCGAATGAAGACATACCTGTTGTGAATTTGTCCGTGACGATGGCTGCCACTTTAGATGAAACGTATAAATGGGGACAGCTGATTGCAAAAGTATTAAAAGAAAGCGAAAAGAAAATTGTATTTGTTTCAAGCGGCGCACTTTCCCACAATTTAGTCCGCGGCAGACACAATAAACCGACCGCTTCAGAACATGCACTAGATAAACAATTCATTAGTTATATAGTAAACAAAGAATATGATGCAGCCTATCAAATGCTTCCTCAATACGCCCGTCTGGCAAAGGTAGAATCAGGCGGAAGACATCTCGCCATGCTATTAAGCATGCTTGAAGACGATGACCAACCGAAATATTGGGCAGACGGCCAATCTTCCGGCAGCTGGAACGCACTGATCACATTTGAGAAAGTAAGTCAGCCGGTATCCCCAAAAGTTAAGAACTAAAAATTATCAATTGTTTCATATATAAGAAAAACGCTATCGTTTTATAAAAAATGATCAAATAATATGTTTATTGATGTAAAAATATTTAAAACTTTCTGATTTGTAAGCGTTTACTGTTTATAGGGGGGGAAGATGTTGAAACACACTGCAAAAAAATATTCGTTCTTTTTCATTTTTGTTCTTTTGGCCATGCTAATATTTTCCGGATGTTCATCCAATTCCGCCGGTGGGTCTGACGAATCTAAAGGACCCGGCGAGTCTGGAGGAAAATCAATTGAATTCAAGATGGGGCATATGAACTCACCTGACCACGTACAGGATAAAGATTCTATGAGACCTTTCAGTGAGGAAGTTGCAAAATTAACCAATAATCGAGTGAAATTCAAAATTTATCCAGGCGGAGCATTAGGCGGACCTAAAGAAACATACGATAATATTGTCACAGGTATTATGGACGCAGGATGGGGCTTACAAGGGTATAATGCAGGTAAATTCCCTGTCCATTCAGTATTGCAATTGCCGTTCCTTCCAGACGGAAAAAGTGGTGCAGAATTAAGTGTTGTTGCGCAAAAGTTATATGATGAGTTTCCAGAAATTCAAAAAGAATATTCTGATGTAAAGCTGTTATGGGTACATGCTGCTGATCCATATGCGATCATCACAAAAGGAAAAGCGGTCCGCAGTTTTGAAGACGTAAAAGGTTTGAAGCTGAGAACGCCTTCTGTAGAAGCTGGCGAAATGATCAAATCTTGGGGAGCTACACCTGTCTCACTGCCTGCACCTGAAATTTACGATGCAATGCAAAAAGGAGTTATTGATGGCGGTGTACTTCCTGTTGCAGCAATTAAAGATTTCAACTTATTTGATGTAGTTGATTACGTCACTCTTGGAAGTTTCAATACGAGCATTTATTACGTTGCCATGAACAAGAACAGCTGGAATAAAATTTCACCGGAAGACCAAAAACTCATTGAGAAAGAACTGCTTGGTATTCCAATGGCTGAAAAATCAGGTAAAGCCTTCGATAACCAAAGAGCTCTTGCAGAAAAAGAAGCAAAAGAGAAAGGTACCGAATTTATTACTCTGCCAGACAGCGAATTGGAAAAGTTTAAAAAAGCATCTGAAGTTGTCACAAAAAAATGGCTTTCAGATGTAAAAGATAAAGGAATTGACAGTCAAAAGATTTATGATCGGGCTGTAGAACTAATTAAAGGAAATTAATTTTACTTGAAATACCTGTGTACGAATAGAATGACAGACTTTCAATTGAACAAAACACGTGCACAGGTATTATATTTATCCAATTAATTATTATGGGGGGAAATGAATGAACGCAGAAGAAAAAGGCAATCTTGTCACAGTCGACTCTGAAATTTCACATGAACAACCTATGTCTGTAAAAAGCAACTGGGTTGAAAAGTTAGATCGACTGATTTACAAGTTGAATAATATCTTACACTCCATTTCCAGCATTTTGTTGTTTTTTCTCATGATTTTAACAACAGTCGATGTAATTGGAAGATATTTTTTCAACAAACCGATTACCGGAACTTATGAAATTACTGGCTTGTCTCTGGCAATTATTATTTTCTTCAGCTTAGGTATGACGCAATTGAAAAAAGATCATATCGAAATCGACTTTCTGACAAACAAAATGCCAGCAACACTACAACATGTGCTTTATGCCATTAGCTCGTTGATTTTATTTATTCTTATTGCTTTAACAACTTGGCAATTATTTCAATACGGGAACAGAATTTTATTAGGTAATGAAACAAGCGGCGATCTCGGATTACCTTTATACATTTTTGTATTTACTACTGCTATCGGATCATTTTGTTTTATGCTGACATTTTTGCTTGACCTTTTGAAATCTCTCATCAAGGTGGTGAAATCATGAGCCCAGAAATGACAGGATTAATTGGAATTATCGTGTTAATAATACTAATCTTATTGCGCGTGTCAGTAGGTTTATCGTTATTTCTCGTCGGGTTTATAGGAATATGTATATTGTCAGGTTGGGAGGTTGGACTCTCTCAGCTTGGGACATCAGCTTTTGGTCAAGTAAATAATTATAGTTTAAGTGTCATTCCGCTGTTTATTTTAATGGGAATGTTCATGTCTAATACAGGACTTGGAAAAGACCTTTTCAATGCCGTCGATAAATGGCTTGGGCATTTTCGCGGCGGATTAGCTATAGCAACCATCGGTGCCAGTTCCATTTTTGCAGCAATATCAGGATCGAGCAATGCAACAACCGCTACATTAGCGAAAATTGCCATTCCAGAAATGAAACGTTATCAGTATAAAACAACCTTCTCGACCGCAGCGGTTGCAGCTGGCGGAACATTAGGCATTCTTATTCCACCAAGCGTTATATTAATATTGTACGGCGCCCTTACATCTGAACCAATCGGCCCATTACTAATTGGAGGGCTTGTACCTGGGATCCTCTTGACATTGTTGTTTATGCTCATGATTAACATTCAAGTGAGACTAAATCCTTCTATCGCACCAAGAAAAGAACAGAAAGCAAACCTAAGCGAAAAACTCCGCTCTTTAAAAAGCATTTGGCCATTTTTATTAGTTTTCATATTGAGTATTGGCGGAATATATTTTGGCGTGTTTACCCCTAGCGAAGCTGGTGGAATCGGCGCTATGGGAGCCTTCGCAATCACTTTGCTTTCAAAAAAACTAAGCTGGGCCGCTTTAAAATCATCATTAGACGAAACCCTTCGATTAACAGCTATGCTTTTCTTAATATTAATTGGCGCATCGTTGTTTGGAAAATTTCTAGCACTCAGCCAAATTCCAATGACTTTAACATCTTTAGTAGGTTCGTTAGATGTATCACCTTATTTAATCATGTCCTTAATCTTAATTGTCTATTTCTTCTTAGGTATGTTTTTAGAAGGAATAGCCATTATGGTATTAACTTTACCTATCGTTTATCCAATTGTAACCCAATTGGGCTTTGATGGGCTCTGGTTTGGCATTATTATGGTAATGGTCTTAAATATTGGCGTTTTGACACCTCCTTTAGGATTAAGCGTTTACATCATTAGTGGAATTGTGAAAGATGTACCAATCGAAAAAATTTTTAAAGGAGTTACACCCGCTATCATTACTATGATCATTTTCACTATTATACTTGTAATATTTCCTGAAATCGCAACGTTTTTGCCTAGTTTCATCAAATAAAAAGATCCTTAATCCTAAAATCGCATCATTCTAAAATCGCATCATTCTAAAATTTTGTGCCACAACGAATACGTTGTGGCGTTTAACAGTTACAAATCCATCAGTAATCTTTTGTAGTGTTTATAACCCCATAATCAATAAAAGAACCACAAGAACTCCTAATAGTGGGACACAATAATCAATTGGTATTTATGACGATAGATCAAGCCATTGCTTCGTTACAAGGAGAACACCCATTAATTCAAAGCGACCGAGGATTTCAATATACTTCGCATGGATTCAGGAGAAGAAATAGATAAGGCCAAGATGACTCATAACATGTCACGTGTTGGTAAGTATATTGATAATGGACCTATGGAATCTTTCTGGGGATCACTCAAATGTGAAAAATATTATTTGAACAAATATGACTCGTTTGAGGAGCTTTGTCAAGGAATCGAAGAGTACATCCTATTTTATAATCATGATCGACCCAAAAACGCTTAAACGGCCTCAGCCCTATGGAATTTAGGGCTGAAGCCGCTTAGATGATTTTTGTTATTTCCACTGTCTACTTGACAGGGACAGTTCAAAGCCGATAGCCTGTTTCGAGCATCCGCAATTCATAAACATCGTTGCTTTTATGCAGTATAAATAACATTTCTGAAAAAAGAGTCTGCCGCTCTCAGATCTCTTCCCGAACTGAAAAAGTTAAACAGTATTGATAGTTGCCGAAAATAACATATTTAAAATAAAAGAACTACATTTCATTCTTTATCTCAGATAAAATACGGTACGAATGCACGCGAGCCGAATGGTCGTATATATATGAAACAACCATTATTTCGTCTACCTGAGTGTCATCCAAAAATTTTTGAAGCTTCTCTTTTATTGTTTGCTTAGATCCAACAAACGAAAAATAAAGCTGATGGCGTACCGCTTCTTTTTCAAATTCATTCCACTCTCCATCCATGCTTTCAACAGGAGGCTGCAACAATCTAGAAGTTCCTCGGATCACGCCCAAAAACATTTGATACAAGCTGGTTGCAAGATACTTCGCCTCTTCATCGGTATCTGCTGCCACGACATTCACACACGCCAACGCATACGGCTCCTTCAAATGTTCTGACGGCTGGAACTGGTCACGATATATTTTCAGTGCTTCATATAAGTGATTCGGTGCAAAATGGCTTGCAAACCCAAAAGGAAGTCCAAGCTTTGCTGCAAGCTGAGCGCTATACGTACTTGATCCAAGCAGCCAAACAGGAACATTTAATCCCTCACCAGGAACTGCGCGTACATATCCTTTCCGCTTCTCTTTCGGAGCAAAATAATTGATGAGTTCTTGGACGTCGTTTGGAAATTCTGATACTGACCCATGTAAATTTCTTCGCAATGCCATGGATGTCACCTGATCTGTTCCAGGAGCACGTCCTATCCCTAAATCAATTCGACCTGGATACAACGACTCTAATGTCCCGAATTGTTCAGCAATCACAAGAGGAGCATGGTTCGGAAGCATGACGCCTCCAGATCCTACACGAATCGTTTTCGTACCTCCTGCAATATAGCCTATTAATACAGAAGTAGCTGAGCTTGCGATGCCCTCCATATTATGGTGCTCTGCAAGCCAATAACGTTTATATCCAAATCGTTCAACATTTTGCGCAAGGTCTAAACTGTTTTTGAATGTGTCAGCCGGCGTTTTCCCTAATAAAACAGGAGCCAAATCCAAAACTGAGAATTCAATCTCTTCCAGTCTTTTTTTCGCTTTAGAATTCGTCATTTTTTCAACTCCTTTTAAACTCTCTTATAAGGATTGTAAAAAACTGTTCAATGGTATTACAAGGAATTTGCCTGCCGCACAACTTCTCACAGTGAAAAAAATAATTTGTAATTTTTTTATGATTCATCACAGGCTAATCATGAAAAATCAATAAATAAAAGCGAGAACGAGTTAAATCCTTAGTCTTAAAATATGAATTGCGCTGGAAGATAAATCTAGTGACCTTTCGCTTAAAAAATAAAGAACTTCACAAAGCTGCTTCCATTATTATCTTCCATTATTATAAGGAAAGTTTGTAAGTTTATTCTGATCAAACATAAGCAGATTTTTACTACTAAACAGTTAAAAATGGGTTTTCAATGTTTATAGGAAGAATTTCCACTGAAGTAGAGACCTATCGAGATGAATGACTTGTGTGAGCAAGACATAATCAAGTCCAAAAAAGTGTTCAGAACCATCGTGGAGAATTTTCTTTTGTTTACAAGCTCAATCAATCATTTCGTTTTCGAAGCAAAAAACATTTCCTCCAAACAGAAAAACTGCCTGTACACGTCACTGTCAACCAATGTTCTATCTATCATTGCGGGTGAATTGATTGAGGCATAAAACTAAGCACAATAACTTACAGCCGCACAGCTTATACTCGCCAAGCGCTTTCCTTATCAGCAAAACTTTCATCTACATCTGAAACTCGTCCAGCCATTTCTCTTGCTGCTTTCGAGTTTCCGCCTTGGAAAATTTCCGGGATATTAATAGGTTTAGGCTTTAATGGCGCTTCATTTATACGATAAAAATCTCCTTTAAAAGTAGTGGTTTCCTTTGTCCACAAATCTCGTAGAACCTGTATAAATTCTTCAGACCGTCGATAACGTTCATCATGGTCTAACCACGGTTCCCCATAACCGATAAATTCATTTTTAAACCATCCGCTGACAATATTAATTGAAGCACGACCATTACTGATATGATCAATCGTTGAAATAATTTTTGCTATGACACCTGGATGCCATAGACCGGGCAGTACAGCTGTAATAATGTTTAATTTTTTGGTACTAGCGGCAAGTGCAGAAGCAAGCGCAGCGGCTTCTAATTGTTTTTCAGCTCCGTAGCTGGCGAAAAATCTTGTTTGCAGCAGGACGTAATCAAAACCATTTTCTTCAGCTATTTGTGCATAACGTTTGTTATCCTCAAATGACCAGCCTGTTTTCTGTGGCAGATTAGAGATCACAAGCCCTCCACTAACGTTTGGCGCCCAATAAGCAAATTGTAAACCCATTGATTTTCCCTCCTTAAATTTTAATAAAAAAGGCTCATATCAGATTCCTAATATTAGGAACTGATATGAGCCTCTGGCGGTCCAGTGGGCAACCGGATAAAAGTAAAAGATTTAAGTATGATATTAATTCCATTATTCCTATTTGTCAAGTATGTTTTTAAAAATTTCGACTTTTCTTGCTAGTTTTATTAGATCAGTCCTTAGAATTAGACATGAGGGAAAGGCAGAATGGAAAATGGGTCATGGAGCGATAGGGAATATGATTATATATAATGGAGAAGGGAAATAAATAATTCTTTGTTGGAAAGCGTGGAGGATCGGTCAAAAAAAGCCGAAGGAGCTTTCTCCGACAATTTTATTATGTAAAAATAACAAAAAAGCAGTATTGATGGACATTCAAGATTAAATGTCTAATCACAAGCCTTTTCCACCATGATCAAGTCCTGAGGACAAAAACAGTTTCGACAAAGCATAAAACATAGAAAAGATGAAACCAATAATTGGTCTCATCCTTTTCTTTATAACGGCATTGGTGTGTCTGTCGGATTCGCATAGCCTTCTTTGTATTTTTCATCTATATATTGGCGAATTTCTTTTACCGTTTTTCCATCTTGCTTCATTTTGATTGCTTCTGCTGCAATTTCTAAGCAGACGTTGCAGCGTGTTCCATGGTCATCCCATACAACAGAACCATTTTGATTTACTTGCTTAACAAAACAATTTAGACTGCTCCGATGTCCGGCATGGTCGCCGCAGCCGCAATAACAAGGAATCCATTGCAGCAGTTCCATTGATTTTCCGGCTGCTTGATAGATGATTTGAATGTTTTCGCTATATTCATTTAAAAAGGTCGGCAGTTCATCCCTTGAAGCAGTTGTTTCCCACAAGTCGCCATTCGGTGCGTGCTCCATGGTTGATTGTTCTTGATTTGAACTGCAAGCAGAAATGATGATTGTAATAAATAGTAATACCAATAATTGTTTGGCTTTCACAACGTCACACTTCCTTTTATAAAGTGTAATGAAATCCTTCTTTTCTGTTCAACAACTAAAATTCACAAATTGCATTCAGCTGCCGAACATAGAACCATCTGGCGGCCGATGTTACCCTTACAATATATATTCCTATTTCCCTTCCTTAAAGTTTTTCTCTCAATTAATAAAGTCTAATGAACGGCATACATCTTCAAAGCTTCTGATATCATTCCATTATATTGTAAAGGGGATACTTCTAGCAGCTGCTAAATATCCTTTATTTTTAAATCCGAACTTGCGAAGGGTGGATAGACTTTAACCTCTACAAGAAAAATACCATAATCACTAAATAATAAAAAGAATCTTCCTTTACTTTATAAAAAATTGTCAATGGTCAAGTTTGATCAAAAAAAGGAACCTTCCTTAAGAAAGTTCCTTTTTTATAGCTTACAAAAATTCAAACTATTCTTTCTATTATTATAATAGAACATTTTACGCTCTAACAGTTGATTTGGCCTGAACCCTTCCGACAATACCTGTAATAATAATGACAATGATCGCTGGAATAAACCAGCCGAGTCCTTGTTTATAAAATGGCAATACTTGTTCATAGAACGAAACAATTGGTACCATCCATCCGAAATAATCAATTCCAAGTGAATCACATAATGATTTCAAACCGTCAAAAATACTAATTAAAAATGTAACTCCAGTCGCTGAAACATATACAATGCGTGCGTGATGGAAAAGCGGCGACAAGAACGTTAACAAAATCAAAACAATCGCTAGCGGATAGATGAACATTAAGACAGGGATAGAAAATGTAATAATATTCGCTAATCCAAAGTTTGCTATTATAAAAGTAAGTATGCTAAAGAAGACAACCCACGTTTTATAGCCGATTCTCGGAATCAATTTATGAAAATATTCAGCATTCGCCGTTATTAATCCGATGGCAGTCGTTAAACATGCAAGGATGATAATAATAGCCAGCATAATTAAACCGAATGTGCCAAAATAATGTGAAGCTGCATTGCTGAGAACGGGTCCGCCTGTTTTAAAAATTCCGAAAGCTTCTGTACTTGTTGCTCCTAAATAAGCAATTCCAATATAAATCAGTGCGAGAAGCGCAATGGCAACAGTTCCTGATTTTGCTGTAGCTTTCAGAATATCTTTTTTTGATGTTACACCTAATTTGCGTATGGCATTGATCACAATAATGCCAAATACAAGTGATGCAAGGGCGTCCATTGTACTATAGCCATCTATAAAACCTTGGGAAAACGCATGAATTTTATACACGCCTTGCGCTGAACCAATATCCCCAATAGGATTCACAACTACCATAAATAAAAGTATGGCAAGAAGAATCACAATTCCAGGCGCTAGAAGTTTTCCAACATTATCAACAATTTTAGCCGGGTATAAAGAAAACCAAAAAGTCACAGCAAAAAATAGCAGCGTATAAATAAACAATCCAACTTGATGAAATTCCTCAGCAACAAACGGCGCAATACCGACTTCATACGCAACAGTTCCAGTCCGCGGTGCTGCAAAAAAAGGACCAATTGTTAAATAGAGCAATGATGTGAGAAAGACGGCATAAGTCGGATGAACTCTACTAGAAAGCTCTTGTAAATCACTGCTTCCGGAAAAACTCATCGCTATAATCCCGAGAAACGGCAATCCGACTCCAGTAATAATAAATCCAGTCACAGCAAACCAAAGATTCTCTCCGGCATTTTGTCCAAGCTGAGCTGGAAATATTAAATTCCCCGCCCCAAAAAATAGGGCAAACAACATAACACCAATAACAGTAAGTGATGAAAATGATAGCTTGTTATCCTTATCCATGATTATTTATCCCACCATGATGAAATTTTTTAAAATTAATTTATTAAAATAATTTGCATGATTCGTACAATAAATCGTATTATACTATTTTTTTACGAATATTTCAATGAATTCATATACTTATACTACGTACATTCACTTGGAAAAAACGCTTGAAGCAGGCGGAAATGAACGCCTGCTTCAAATAATCGTAAGTCATCATCGCTTATTCTTTAAAATCTTGCTTCAACCTTTAGCCTAACAAAACTATATTCTTATTTTTTGTCTCAAATAATAAAATTTGTAGGTCTTTTTAACCGGAACATTATTCTTATAAAAAGTTTAGCCTCCATAATAGAAACCGGTTTCTTTCAATGTTAGCGGATCGCCTTCCCGATGCACGCCGGCATTGATCACTTCACCGACGTAAATATAGTGGTCACCTTTTTCTATTTTTTCCACCACTTTACACTCAAAAAAGCTCAACGCATCTTTAAAAATCGGACATCCTGTTTCTTCGGTATAGAATTCGTATCCCGCCAGCTTGTTTCCTTCCGGTTCAATGGATCGGAAAAAGGCAGTAACCATGTCCTTCTGACCCGTTTCCAAAATATTGACGCTAAATACTCCGCTTTTGGCAATTTGTTGTTGTGAACGTGTACCCGCTTTTGCGGCAACTGCAACTAAAGGCGGTTCAAAAGAGGTTTGCGTCAACCAATTTCCAGCAAATCCATTGGCACCGTTTTCATCTTTCGTTCCGACAATGTACAAGCCATATGTAATTCCACGTAAAGCCGTTTTTTTCGCCTTTGCATCCATGTTGAGCATCACCTTCCTTTGAAATCAATTTTTGGTTTGTTTTGGTATTCCTTTACCTTCATTTTAGGCAAACGATCATAATATGTCCAGTTTTTGCTTGTCGTTTACCTAGAATATCGGCCAATTGTTCCATACTGCTTCCAATTCTCTCATAATGACCTCAACTTAAAACGTCATATCATACAATAGAATGAAAATCAGCCTATTAACATATGAAACGCTGGTATGCGGCGGGCATACCAGCGCAGAAGGTGATCTGATGCTTTTAAGGCTTAACGGTACTCATTGTGTAAGTCTATATTGTATGAAAAAAGCAGCTAATACTTAGATTCGTTCAAAATGTTTAATGTCACTCCATCACCAAAAATATCTCCATTGATCAACAATTCTTCCCATTGCCGAATCAGCCAATATACCGATAAAAACCGCAAACACGATGGAAAATATAGCAACATAGATAAAAAATGAGTATAAAGGATCTATTCCTTTTGAATATTTCGTTAGCAGTACACTTATCAAATAATATGGAATGAAAACTACCGCAAGCAAAAGTGAAATGCTCAGCACAATGTTTCCATAAACATGGGATTTTAACAAAACTAGCAATAACGCGATAAGCGAAACAATGATCGCGGTGGTAAGATGTGCTCCATATATAGCTGTTACCTCTTGAAAAGATGCACTTGATCCAAACAATTTATTAACAATGAACATACACAATAACACGAGCGCAACAATAAGAAAAACAAATATAAAAACATGAAAAAATACCGAAACATACGAAGGTCCATCATAAAACTCATTTATCAGTCCTTGAGTACCATGAATTGCCGATTTAAATAGATTGCGGACAAAAACGCTAACCGTTAGTGTGACAATGAACACAAATAAAATAATGCTGATAAAGCCATTCACCCATTCATTTTTTTCTTTGCCAAAAATGGATGACGGATGTTTCAAAAAATGAACGAAATAGCTTCCATACACTTTCGACTGCTTTTTAACCTTTTCTACATGTTCATTCATTTGCGTGGAAGCTGCTTGGCCATAAGACGGTTGGGGATTTCTGTTAATTGAAACCTGATCCCCGCCGCCTCCCGCTGTTTCTTGTAGATTTGGATCATTATTCAATTTTGCCCCGCATTTCCCACAAAAATTTCCTTTTTCTTGTTCATTTCCACATTGATGACAAATCATTTTCCTCTATTGTTCCTCCTCTATTGATTGGTATAACATGGGCAGCCGCCTACAATCGGCTTGCCCAAACATTGAATGAAGGTCTTCTACGAATTTAATTGAATCACTGTTCCTTTGTATTCATCCAATTTTCGATCAGTGTTTTATGCTCCTTGCTTCCAACTGTTTCTTTCGCATATTGCGGATCAACGATCGGATCTTGAATAGTGGATAATTTATGCGTTAGCACTCTTGTCACCGCTTCGTTGATGCGTTTTTCTTGAATTTTTCCGTCTTTCACTGCTTTCACTAAGCCATTATAAACCTCCACTTGATGCTCATATTCATGGCAAACGAGCAGCAAATCCGCTCCGGCATTAATCGCTTCGATTGCCATATCTTCATATGAATAATATTTATTCACTGCGCCCATTTCAAGATCATCCGTGACAACAATTCCTTTATACCCCAGCTTTTCCCGAAGCAGCTTTTGAATCATAACAGAAGATAAACTTGCTGGTTTGCTAGGATCATAACTTGGATATTTAATGTGAGTCATCATAATGAAAAATTGATTGTGATCTGTATTTTCAATGAGCTTTTTAAATGGATAAATATCGGAATTCTCCAAATCCAATTTGTCCGCTTTTACAGAAGAAGTGTCAATATGCGGATCAACACTGCTTCTTCCGTTGCCGGGAAAATGCTTGAGCGTTGCTGTAATCTTCGCTTCATGCAATCCTTGAACCACTTTTGCACCATACGTATAGACCGCTTCCGGATTTGTACCAAAAGATCGGCTGTCAGTCTCTGACAAATCCAAAACGGGTGCAAAATTTAGATGAAATCCCATGGCAGCCAATTCCCTTCCGTTCAGAAGAGCAATATCGTACACCGCTTTTTCATTTGCAGCTTGCCCTAGCTTCTGTTGGGATGGGATGGGAGACACTTTTTCTCTCATCCGCAAAATGTCTCCCCCTTCTTGGTCCACTCCGATCATAAGCGGCACTCCAAACCGCTTTTTCAGCGCGAGCCTTTGCAAAGAATTATTTAATTGCGCAACTTGTTCCGGAGTCTCCATGTTGCGGTCAAACAAAATGACAGAACCGATATGTTTGTTTACGATTAAATCGGTTATTGCCTCGTCTTTTTCCGTGCTTTTAAAGCCCACCATCAAAAGCTGGCCGACCTTCTCGCCCAAAGACATATCATCCACTATTCTAGCTGCTTTTTCTTCGACCGTTTCTTCTTTCTTATCGTTTTTTTCTTCTTGCAAAGCTGCAACATTACCCGCTTCTTTTACTTCCGGTTCTTCATGCTGGTCTTGAATCTTTGTTTTTTGATTTTCCTGAAAGAGCGGCAATTTCGGGATTGATATAATGAAAAAAATACCCAAAATAAATATGGCGAAAATGAGAAGCAAAGATTTCCATTTCATTCCGTTCTAGTATTTAGCTTTTTAATTTCAGGCGTTGCTAATTTCCAGCCGTCTGATTCCTTCACTAAATACCATTTCCCTCCCCATTCTTGTACTAATGTGGAGCCGTCGTCCTGTTTGTCATAAGAAGTTAATTGAAAACTCACGGTCGCTTGATCATTTTCTATACTTTCCACACTTACATTCGTAACTTCATTTTTAAAATTGTTTTTTAGCCCTTTAGACCATTTTTCATAGCTAATTTTACTGCGACGGCTTGAGGAAAACAGTGCATATGCCGATTCGTAATCACCGCTTGAGATACTAGTATAATGGCTCATAATCACATTTTCGATCTCCGATTGTTCATCATGATTGTCTTCTAATGAATCTCCAACATCTTCGAAATCTTCCATTGGAATTTCTTGTTCAAATAATAGATCAATCGTTTCCCCGGCTTCTTTAATTGTCTTTTTATTGCTTTTCAACGTACCATCAGCAGTTTTTATTTCGGCATGAAGCGTCATCGAACCGTCTGTTGCAACTGGTCCAAACTCTTCTACATCCGAAATTTTTAAACCTGTGCTCTTTCCATTGACGAATAAAGTGGCATCTTCAATATTTGAATATAAATATACATAATCTCCAGTTAAATCAAAATTTATGTACACTTTATTTTCTTCTGCATCACTTGGCGAAACTTCTTCCTCTTGCTTTACGTCTGCGTATTCTCCTTTGTATACTGCTTGCACTTTATGATTGATTGGCAAAAACGGCCCGTAAGTCCGTTCTTCGTCTTTTTTTATAGGTTCATATTTTTTCCCATCTATGTAAATATGGCTATCATGATTTGCCGTTACGACAATATATAAATTTTTAGGTATGAGTGCATAATAATCAAAAAATAACCATTTTTTTCCTAATTTATTGATCGAAATATCTGCATCAGTACGCTCAGGAAATGCCCCTTTTTCATAAATAACGGCTTCTTCATGCAAGCTATTTTTCAGTTCAGAAAATTCCGATGGGTTCATTTGATAATAGTCAATTAATTGTTTTGCCACTTTTTCATCAATTTTTATATCCGATTGCTTCGAGTTTAGTAAATGAGCCACTTTTTTTGCATCATGATTGTTGACAGCTAGAATAAAATTTTCCACAAGTTTTGTCGGTTTATAGATCGATTTTACAATAAAAAATGAACTTGCAATTACTAAAATTAATAGAACTCCAATACTTGCAAAAATCTTAGATTTTTTCGTTGCCAGCACAGGTCTTCTTGATCTTGATCCCTCCCCTGCCGTCATTACATTTTGTGATTCTACGACTTTCGCACCGCAATTCGTACAAAATGTTTGATTTTCTTCTAATTGGTGTCCGCATTGTTGACAATAGTTCAATCATATCACCTGCTTTCTTCATAAATCTCAAGGAAATTATACCATTTCACAAGGCTTTTGATAGATTTTCTGAATAATTAGACATTAAAACAAACAGCACTCTTCTTTAGAGGTTTTTCAAACATTTTTTAAGCTTCTATCAATCGGAGTGGAGACTTTGAACAAAAGGTGTTATATTTGCCCCTTTTTTCATTAAGTATAGGAAAACCCCCGACTGAGTTGAAATTCATACATTTTACTTATATAAGAAATTTTGTTATAATATTTATTAGCAACCAGTAGGTTTGAGTGCTAACAATATACGCCACTTTCATTTTTCATTCATCCATCTGTTGTGAACTTCATAATTATAGACTAATGGAGGGATGACAAATGAAAACATTACTGTTAGCTGGTGGTTTAGGAACACGTTTACGCCCATTAACTGAAAATTTGCCGAAACCGATGGCACCCATTGCTAACCGGCCATGGCTCGAACACCTCATCACTTATCTTCGCGATCAAGGAATCAACCAATTCGTAATAGCCTCACATCACTGTTCAGATGTCATAAAAAATTACTTCGGAGACGGCAAACGTTTCGGTGTAGACATTGAGTACTCTGATGAAACACATCAAATGGGAACAGCAGGAGCTATCAAAAATGCTGAAAGATTTTTGAAGGAAAGATTTCTTGTTGTAAATGCCGACATTGTTCACTTACCAAACTTGATTCCTCTTCTTGAATTTCATGAACAAAGCGGCGGGATCGCCACAATTGCACTGACGGAAGTAGATGACCCTTCTTCTTACGGTGTCGTTCAACTGGACGATTCCAGCCGGATTTTGCGTTTTGTTGAAAAGCCTCGTCGTGAAGAAGCACCATCAAATTTGATCAATGCTGGTTTGTACATTCTTGAACCAGAAGTAATGCGCTACATTCCAGCAGGACGTGAAGTTTCTATCGAACGTGAAACATTTCCCACCCTTATTCAAAAAAGCAAAAGTGTATACGGAAAAATAAGCAGCGGTTACTGGTTTGATATGGGAACACCAGAACGTTACCGGAAAATTCATTGGGACGTTCTTGAAAATCGGAACCCGTTGCCTACTCGCGGAAATCAAGTTCAACCGGGCGTTTGGTTAGGAAAAGACACCAAAATCGGATCTGGCGTCCGCTTTATCCCTCCTGTTTTAATCGGGGATAATGTCGAGGTAGGCGATCAGTCAGTAATTGGCCCGTTTGCAGTGATTGGAGATCATTGCCACATTGGCTCCAAAGTGCATTTTTCAAACTCTATTCTTTGGGATCAATCAAGCATAAGCGATAATATTCGTGTCAACAACAGTATTATGGCTTACAAGACATTCTTAAATGAAAGTAAAGTGTACGACAACTTAATCTTGAACCAATATGAGAGGGTGATGCAAGCATGAGTCGAATTGCATATGTCAGCACATATCCTCCGCGCCGCTGCGGTATTGCTACCTTCACTGAACATGTATTTACAAACGTAAGCGCTGCTGGCAAACGCGGTAATCGTGACCCAATCATTGTACTTTATAATGAAAATGATGACAGAAATGTATATGAAAATAATCCGAGATTTTGGCCTTTGCCAATGCAAGATCGTTCAGCTTATGTGAAGATGGCCAAAAGGGTCAATCGAAGCGATATTTCTGTTGTAGTTTTGCAGCATGAATTCGGCATTTTCGGTGGTGAAGCGGGAGAGTACATAGTCGACTTTGTACGCGCATTAAATAAACCGCTCGTCACGACGTTTCACACGATTTTCTCTGATCCTAAGCCGCCATATCGGCAAGTCCAGCAGGAAATCGCTGATTTAAGCGACGCTATAGTCGTCATGAACCGCAAGGCTGTCTCTTATTTAGTCCGAGCGTATAATTTGCCCGAAAATAAAATTATCTACATTCCACATGGATCGCCTAAACCTCGAGATAACGAGCGGGTTCAGCTTCGCCGCCAGCTGGGATTTGAAGGCAGAAAAGTATTGCTTACATTTGGATTACTGAATCGAGGCAAAGGAATCGAGTCTCTAATTTCAGCCCTCCCAGAAGTTGTCCGTGAAGTACCGGAAACGTTATATATTATCGCGGGACAAACGCATCCTGAAGTGAAAAAGCGGGAAGGAGAATCATACCGTGAAGAGCTGCAAAACATGATTCGTCAGCTCGGATTAGAAGAGAATGTCCGAATGATTGACCGTTACTTTAATGAAGAGGAGCTCGTCTCCTACTTAACAGCGTGTGACCTATATGTAACTCCTTATCCGGGCTTGCAGCAAATCACAAGCGGAACGCTGGCTTATGCCGTTGGAATAGGGCGTCCGATCCTCTCCACGCCATACGAGCATGCGCAAGATTTATTAAAAGGCTGTGAAGAACTGCTTCTTCCGTATGGCGACATCAAAGCATGGGAACAGCGATTAAAAGAGCTATTAATGGATGACAATGCATTACACCAATGGGAAAATCGAATTCGGCAGATTGGAAAGGCAACCCATTGGCCAACTGTCGGGATGCAATATTTGAAGCTGTTTGCCAAAATCGGTGAAATGGTCTTGGATGAGAAGGGTGTGAAAGAGCCGAACGAAAGCGTGGTGAAACACGTTGCCCCAACCAAATATTAATTTTGATCATTTGGAACGTTTAACTGACGATACAGGGTTGATCGAGCATTGCCTCGGCCGGATTCCTCGCCGTAAAGAAGGATATTCAACAGACGACAATGCGCGCGCCCTTTGGCTATGTATTGAATGGATAGAGCTTCTTCAAGATGAACCGTCTGAATTGAAGAGACTCTACGGAATGCTTGATCGGTATTTAGCCTTTTTGCTTTGGGCTCAAAGGGATGATGGATGGTTTCATAATAACTTTTATTATGACCGAACACCTGAATCGGAAACTCGTTCTGAAGATTGTCTTGGTCGATCAGTTTGGGCAGTGACAATGGCCTATTTAAAACTTAATGACAATGCCCGCCGCTATGTGGCAGCAGAAATTTTGCGCAATGCCCTTTCTGCATGCCGCAAGCTTCGTTTTGCCCGCAGCCAAGCATGGGTGCTGGCCAGTTGCAGCAAACTGCTCATGGAAAAGAAAAACAGCATTTCCTCTCTTGGAATAGCAGAAGATGAACTTAAACAATTGGCAGAGACATGCGAACATAGTTTATTAACAGCATACAAAGAGCACCGAACCGAAGATTGGCATTGGTTCGAAAAACAAATGACATATGCCAATGGAATTTTGCCTTGGGGATTATTTTTATCCTATCGATACAACCGTCGCAATGAAACATTGCGAATTGCCAAAGAGAGTCTTGATTTTCTCATCGAAAAGATGGGCGGATTCAACAGCTCCCCCATTCGGCCAATCGGCAACCGGGGTTGGTGCAGCCGCCACAATCGCGCCGACTGGGATCAGCAGCCCATCGATGTTATGAAACTAGCTTTAGCTGCAAACGAAGCTTATCATATTTTGGATGATTCTGCTTACTTACAAGTTGTGCTGCGCTGCCGAGACTGGTTTTATGGCGGGAATGACCATCACATTCCTTTAGTCGATCCTAGCGATGGCAGCTGCTGCGACGGTTTGAACTCCGATGGCCCTAACCAAAATCGGGGCGCGGAATCAACACTTTCCTATTTAATGACTGAAGCTTTAGCACATCCGCTAAAATTGGAAGTATTCGAAAAGATTTAATAAAAAATCTGTTTTTCAGTTGTTCAAAAAAGTGCATCCGCCTTTTCCTCTATTCTTCGGACGATATGGCGATTGCATTGGGGAGATCATCATCTCCCTAATTTTTTTGCTGTTTTCTTTTCCTCCAAGTTATTTCCCCGAGCCGGATCTGAAAACGCTTAAATGAATTTTTTGTTATTCCACAACCTTTTGCAATTTTTTTAAAATGTTCATCCAGCCATGATTCATCCGTTCACGAACAACAGAGCTTTTTTCATTTACTTTAGGCAGCACATCGTCAGGATGCTTCCATCCGCTGTGAATAAGAGTAAATTCAGTTTTATCCCGTGAATCCTTCAAAATAAATGAAACAACCCAGCCTTCTGTATCCCATGTAAAAGAGAGGCGGTAAGGCGGTTCAAGTTCTACCACTTTACATGGAGACGGCCCGAAAGGAGATTGCAGATGGAATTCATGTGCCAGCTTTGGCTGAAAATCATTTGATTTGGCATGAACCATGACGCAATCCCCTCTGACGTAGCCGCCGCCTCCCAAACTTTTTCAATTGAGGCTTCTAATACAATTGATTGATGAATGTCTTGTAATGGATTTTGATGATTTTTTTCCATAGTCTTGCTCCTTTTTACATCATTTAGTTTCAAATTATATGAAACCACAAGGTACTATGTCAAACGCACTGACTCATGAAATAGAAATTCTTAGATATAAATATAGAGTAGGGTAACCTCTTTCAAGGCTACCCCCTCATCAAACCGTACGTGCCCT
>ERZ1673774.2-NODE-2-length-88164-cov-19.412523_pt1 | contig 88164 bp, 83 predicted proteins | sample MGYA00580186_ERZ1673774 | MGnify/ENA primary metagenome ERZ1673774 (study PRJEB41219, sample SAMN04549611) | soil metagenome | isolation source: soil | place: USA: New Mexico, Bitter Lake NWR | collected 2008-11-15 ... | reverse complement strand
GATATTAATAGAGCTCACTACTTGCCGTTAATATTTATCATTATTACTTTTTTTATATTGAATCTTCAGGAGTTTTGTATGCAATTCTTTTCATTTTTGATAATATTTATCAATATATGTCTTTCATATTAGCCTTTTGCTTTTTTACAATTAACAATATATTTACAGCTTTTTTTGTAAAAAAAATAGGTGAAAAAATATTTTTGCAGAAAAAATATGGGTATCTTTTTGAAATTTTTTTGTTTTTATTTTTCTATTCTGTTACATTTTCTTATTTATGCTAAATAGTAAATATTTATTAACTTTGAATCCTATTGGTAATGAAACAGTAATTACTATATTAAAAGAGGTTGATGGTAATAGAAATATAGATGAAATCTCAAAAAATATTTAAGAATTATGGTATAACCTATTTTGAAGCAGTAAATGATGTTACAGCCTTATTTGAGAATTTGAATGAAAATCATTTATTAAATGTAACTAAAAAAGAATATAAAAATCGAATTAAATCTTTTTTTGTTTTTCTTTATACTTTTCAATTCGATCAAATTTTTCGTTTATTAAATACCAAAAAAAGGTATGATATTCCTGAAAAAAATGGGAAAATAAGGGTATACTGTCCCCATCGGCATATTACCCTTTCTGGAAAAGATTATCCCTAATTTTTTATATCGCCCATATTTTAGGTACAGGGAGATCTTTGGCTTTTTTATTTAGGTACTTGCACTACTAATACGTGTCTGCATAGATTATGGTGAAATATTTAAACACAAAGGATGAGTGCACATGGTTGCATATTTGGATTACACATCACCTAAAACGCAATTCACCTTCGATGTCAACAAGAGTAGATCGTTCACAAAGGATAAACACAACTTTATAAATATCTTGGGAATTAAACAGTTAAACACATTAGAAAACATATCTTTATTGGATATTTTTTTAAGCAAAAATAATGTTATAGAACCTCACTATCATCAAAATGCAGCTGAGCTGGTCTATTGTATTTCCGGTGCTGCCATTGTCTCGATGTTGAACCCATTTACAAAACAAATTCATAGCTATCCAATTAAGCCGGGGCAGGTGGTAAATATCCCGCAAGCATGGTGGCATTACGAAGTAGCAACCAAGGATAATACACACCTTCTGGCAATATTTAATGCCCCGACTCCTGAGGTGATTTTAGGTTCAGACATTTTAAAACTTACTCCGTCAAATATTATGGCGCATACTTATTGCCTGAATGAACAGGAATGGAAGAAGACTATAGCTCCTATTCAACCGAACACATTTATCGGCCCACATAAAAACTGTAAACGTAAGAAATATGAAAATGATCAAACTAGATCGACCCGCCAAAATCCAAATTATATCCATCATTACCATCATTACCCTTATAATTACCCATTCGCATCTTATAGTCCCAGCCTTTCCTAAGGCAGAACCTTTAAAGGAGGTATTTTTCCTTTGACAGGTTTTGTTTAGGGAATTAAAAATTCCAGTCGTATGATACAGTTCCTGATTATAGAAATCTTATGGCAATTCTCTTTTTTTGTTGAAACCATCTCTTAGATGAGGAAAAGGTGGTTGGAAACATTGCTTCGTAAGCTGTTGTGTATAAAACCGGAAGAATGTTTCAGGAAGAACTATGCTAAGCGGTTTAGTTTTTTGCGATATATGGAGGTGAGCGACGTGGATGGAACCTCTAAAGTATGGATTTTCTCTATCAAAGTATTTTTAAACCCTTGGGCAATCCAGTAAAAGGCTTTGCCCAAGGGTTTTATGTTTGCCGCTCATAAAAAAAGACTTTCATGATTTGCCCCAAAAGTCTTCTACATACTTTGCAACAGTTCCCAAAACGAAAAAAAGGCGGGGGTTTTTGCATAACTAAGTTGATTTTTGATCAAGCGGTGTTGAAGGGAGGGCTTCTCTGTTTGCAAATTGTCCAATTGAAACCGCAGGTTTAAATACTTTTTGCCAATTGGTTTGACCAGAAGCTTGAAAATAGAATAATCGAATGGCTTTCACTCTGTGTGTCCGATAAAATAAAAAAATTTACACTTAATCTACTGAATGAATCAATTTCTTCCTGTTCCATAGAACAGCAGGAACGATTTCGAAAATCTATTAAAATATGTCTCCGTCGTTAAAAGGTGAACAAGCTTGAGGAAGTCATGATGAGAACAAGGATTCAGTCACACTAAAAACAACAAAAGAAAAAGCTGCTAGCCGATTGTCAACAAATGTTTTATGTTTAATTTTCATTATCAGCAATGACAAGCTGGATATTGTGTTTTTTGGCAAATTCCTGGTATTGCTCGCTCGGAGCAGTGTCCGTAATAATATAATCAACCTCATCCAGACGGCAATAAGTCATTAAAGCGTATTTATCAAATTTATCATGATCTACCAATAAATAAACTTGTTCACTTCTTTTTACAATTGTTTGTTTTATTTCGCTTTCAAGCGGGGAAGAGTTCGTTACGCCATTTGAAATGGAGATGCCGGTTGATGCCATGAAAGCTTTATTAATATTGTAGCTTTGTAATATATCCATATTTTTGAGACTGACGAACGATTTCGTTTTACGTTCAAATATTCCGCCTGTTGTCAGAACGTTTAAGTTTGGGTAAGGGTAGGCATTTATAATAAAGTCCAAATTGTTTGTGATGATCGTGACCTGTTTTGTTTGCAAATATTCCACCATTTCCAATGTTGTTGTTCCCGAATCAATATAAATAATATCGCCGTCCTCAACATATTTTGCGGCTGCTTTGGCAACGGCTTTTTTCTGCTTTTGATTGCGGGTTTGTCTGACCGTAAATGATTCTAATGTTGTATGATTAACAGCAACTCCTCCGTACACCTTTTTGATTGTTCCTCGTTCAACTAATTGTTGAACATCGCGCCGGATAGTGTTTTTCGATACATTGAATTCCTTAACAAGTTCGTCTAACGAAACGGTTTGATGTTCAAAAACATATTTTTCTATTTGTTCTATTCGTTTTGATTTTAACATTTGGATCCCTCGTGCTTTCTTTAGTTTTCACTGGCTAATATCCGAAACAAGTTATAAAGTTAACCAAAACTTAACCATCAACGTTAATTATATCTATATTACTTTATAAATTCAATAATAATAGATATTAGGATTGATAACAGAAAAATTTTCAAATTTTTATTGACTGAAAACGCTTTTAATATTATCATAAAAATCGAGATGTAACCAAAATATAACTAATAAATAATAACAATATCATCATTTTTTTAAAAAAACATACCATATATTTATGATCGATTATAATAATAATATCATCAATTTTTTAAACATACCAAATGTTATGATCGATCAGTGTTGATGATTAAGGGGGACAGAAAATGTCTAACGCATTGAAATTAAAAAATTACATTAATGGCGAATGGGTTGAAAGTAAAGCAACAAAATATGAAGATGTTTACAATCCTGCTACAAAAGAAGTAATTGGCCAAGTTCCGCTTTCCACAAAAGAGGAAGTGGATGAAGCTGTTGAAGTTGCCAAAAAAGCTTTTGAGGAATGGAAAAGCGTCCCTGTTCCTCGTCGTGCAAGAATTTTATTTAATTTTCAGCAGCTGTTAATAAAGCATAAAGAAGAATTAGCGCGGATCATTACGATCGAAAATGGAAAAAGTTATTCTGAAGCATTAGGAGAAGTTCAGCGCGGAATAGAAAATGTAGAGTTTGCGGCAGGAGCGCCTACTTTAATGATGGGGGATTCCTTATCAACGATTGCGACTGATATTGAGGCGACCAATTACCGCTATCCGATCGGCGTGGTCGGCGGGATTACTCCGTTTAACTTCCCGATGATGGTGCCTTGCTGGATGTTCCCAATGGCAATAGCGCTTGGCAATACTTTTATATTAAAACCATCTGAAAGAACGCCGCTCTTAATCGAAAAATTAGTCAACTTATTTACAGAAGCGGGCCTTCCAAAAGGTGTATTAAATGTGGTAAATGGTGCGCATGATGTTGTCAACGGAATTTTGGATCATCCGGATATCAAAGCGATTTCGTTCGTTGGCTCCAAACCGGTTGGCGAATACGTTTATAAACGGGCTAGTGAAAATTTAAAACGCGTTCAGGCGCTGACTGGAGCGAAAAACCATACGATTGTGTTAAAGGATGCCAACTTGGATGATGCTGTTACCAACATTATTTCTTCAGCATTCGGATCAGCAGGTGAACGATGCATGGCATGTTCGGTTGTGACGGTGGAAGAAGAAATTGCTGATCAATTTATCGCCAAGTTAAAAGAAGAAACAGAAAATATTAAAATGGGCAACGGCCTTGATGACGGTGTCTTGCTAGGACCGGTCATCCGAGAAGAAAATAAAAAACGCACGATCCGTTATATTGAAAAGGGTGTTGAAGAAGGCGCAACCTTGGTATGTGACGGACGCAATCGTGTAACGGACGACGGGTTTTTTATCGGACCAACGATTTTTGACCATGTTACAACCGATATGACCATTTGGAAAGACGAAATTTTTGCGCCTGTCTTATCGATCATTCGGGTGAAACATTTAAAAGAAGCGATCGAAATTGCAAATAGATCTGAGTTTGCCAACGGCGCATGTATTTTTACAACGAACGCTCAAGCCATTCGCTATTTCCGCGAAAATATTGATGCAGGTATGCTAGGCGTTAACTTAGGAGTGCCGGCTCCAATGGCGTTCTTCCCGTTCTCCGGATGGAAGTCTTCGTTCTTTGGAACATTGCACGCCAACGGAAAAGACAGCGTTGATTTTTATACGCGCAAAAAGGTTGTCACAGCGCGCTATAAAACGCCAAGTTTTGAATAATAGATTGATAGTGTGATAGAAGATTCATCCTTCAGGCTCATTATTCAGCTTCATGAGCCTGAAAATGAATCGGAATAGAGAGCGCGATGGCAGTGTCAAAACTCTAAAAAAAACGAAATCGCTCTTTCGATTTTCTTTCATAAAAAGAAAAAGAAAACCGCCGCCATGTGAGGGAGGTATATATGAGTCATTTGCTGCGAAAACCGAACAAAAAAGAAATCGAAAAGGGAGTTACAGTTGTTCATGAAGTAACGTCAGAAAACTCTCCTTTGGAATATGTGGGATTTAAAGTCATCGATTTAGATCCGAACGCAAAATATTCAGAATTATTAGGAAACAAAGAATGTTGCATCGTCGCCTTAACGGGAAAAATTAATGTTTCAGTCGGTGATGAAAATTTCGAAAATTTAGGCACGCGGGAAAGTGTTTTTGAAAAGATCCCGACGGACAGCGTATATGTTTCCAATCAGCGCCATTTTGAGGTTGAAGGAGTAACAAAAGCGCGCGTTGCCTTATGTTATTCCCCGTCTGAACGTCAGCTGCCTACAAAATGGATTAAAGCAGAAAATGTAGGAATCGAGCATAGGGGGATACTTAACAATAAACGTTTTGTCCACAATATTTTGCCTGATTCAGATCCAAGTGCGAATAGTCTTTTAGTGGTGGAAGTGTTTACGGAAAGCGGCAATTGGTCAAGCTATCCTCCGCATAAGCATGACCGTGATAACTTGCCAAATGAGTCGCTGTTGGAAGAGACCTATTATCATGAAATGGATCCGCCTCAAGGATTTGTTTTTCAGCGAGTTTATACGGACGATCGTTCACTAGATGAAACGATGACAGTTGAAAACGGCGATGTTGTCATCGTGCCGAAAGGATACCATCCGGTCGGCGTACCGGACGGTTATACCTCTTATTATTTAAATGTTATGGCAGGCCCGAAACGGATTTGGAAATTTTACAATGACCCTGATCATCAATGGATATTGAAACGTTAAAAAATACAAGGAGCTGTTTATCAAAGATGAGATATGATTTCAATACCGACAGAGAATTTGACATCATTGCAATTGGCCGTGCATGCATTGATTTAAACGCTGTGGAATACAACCGTCCGATGGAAGAAACGATGACTTTTACAAAATATGTTGGAGGCTCTCCGGCTAATATCGCCATTGGCTGTTCAAAATTAGGGCTGAAAGCTGGATTCATCGGAAAAATTTCAGATGATCAGCATGGCCGTTTTATTGAGCAGTATATGCGCAATGTGGGAGTTGACACATCCCATATGGTCGTTGATCAGGAGGGGCATAAAACCGGATTGGCTTTTACAGAAATTAAAAGCCCGGAAGACTGCAGCATCTTAATGTACCGCGAAAATGTGGCAGATCTCTTTTTGAAACCGTCCGAGGTAGATGAGGAATATATCAAAAGATCCAAAATTTTGCTTGTTTCCGGTACGGCGCTATCTAAAAGCCCTTCGAGAGAAGCTGTTTTGAAAGCGATCTCTCTGGCGAAAAAACATGATGTGAAAGTCATATTTGAATTGGATTATCGCCCGTACACTTGGACATCTACTGATGAAACTTCTATTTATTATTCGTTGGTGGCTGAAAAGGCGGACGTTGTGATCGGCACCCGCGACGAATACGATATCATGGAGGGAACAAAAGACGGGAAAAACGAGGAGACCGTTCGCTATTTGTTTCAGCATGCGCCGGATCTGATTATCATTAAGCATGGCGTTGAAGGTTCTTATGCGTATGCGAAGTCAGGTGAAACATTTCAAGCGAATGCTTATCGGACAAAAGTATTAAAAACGTTCGGTGCAGGGGATGCATACGCTTCAGCCTTCTTGTATGCGTTAATTACAGGAAAGGACATTGAGACGGCTTTAAAATACGGGAGCGCCTCAGCCGCTATTGTCGTCAGCAAACACAGCTCTTCTGATGCAATGCCGAAAGCAGAAGAAATCGAACAACTCATTGCCGTAAGATCTTAATTGAATACAATAATCAGGGGTGAAAAAGATGGGAACTATCCGGTTGACAACGGCTCAAGCTTTAATCAAATTTTTAAACCAACAATACATTCACGTTGATGGTAAAGAATTTCCTTTTGTGGAAGGAATCTTCAATGTGTTCGGGCATGGGAATGTTGTAGGAATTGGCCAGGCGCTTGAGCAAGATCCCGGCCATTTAAAAGTGATTCAAGGGAAAAATGAACAAGGGATGGCGCATGCGGCCATTGCTTACAGTAAACAAATGCTTCGGCAAAAAATATTTGCCGTCACCACGTCGGTTGGACCGGGGGCGGCCAACTTGGTAGCGGCAGCGGGTACAGCTCTTTCCAATAATATTCCCGTCCTTCTGCTCCCTGCAGATACGTTTGCTACCCGCCAGCCTGATCCTGTTTTGCAGCAAGTGGAACATGAATATAGTATGGCGGTTACAACCAATGATGCGCTCAAGCCCGTATCAAGATATTGGGATCGGATCACACGCCCTGAACAGTTGATGTCAAGCTTAATTAGAGCATTTGAAGTAATGACAAACCCGGCAAAGGCAGGCCCAGCAACGATTTGTATTTCACAAGATGTTGAAGGGGAAGCATTTGATTTTGATGAGAAATTCTTTGAAAAACGAGTTCACTATCTTGACCGCAAATTGCCGACCGATCGAGAGCTAAAGGGCGCTGCAGAATTAATAAAATCAAGCAAAAAACCACTTATCATTGTGGGCGGCGGTGCAAAATACTCCAAAGCGAGGGATATTTTAATCAAGCTTTCCGAGAAGCACGATATTCCGCTTGTCGAAACGCAAGCCGGAAAATCGACAGTCGAATCAACATTTAAAAATAATTTGGGCGGAATTGGGATAACCGGAACATTGGCTGCCAATAAAGCGGCTAAAGAAGCGGATTTGATTATTGGAGTGGGAACAAGATATACAGATTTTACGACTTCGTCGAAAACAGCGTTCAACTTTGAGCGGGCAAAGTTTTTGAACATTAATGTCAGCCGTTTGCAAGCCTATAAAATGGATGGTTTTCAAGTAGTCGCAGACGCCAAAACAACTTTGGAGCTGTTATTCCCGCTGTTGGACGGGTATAAAAGCGAATTCGGAGATCAAATTGCCGAATTAAAAGAAGAATGGCTGAGAGAGCGCGAACGTTTAAGCAAGATAGTGTTTGACAGGGAAAACTTTACACCGGAAATAAAAGATCATTTTTCCCAAGAAGTGCTGAATGAATATGCAGATGCGTTAAATACAGAATTGGCGCAAACAACTGCATTATTGGCGATTAATGAAGCGGTATCGCCTGACAGTATCATCATCGGTTCAGCAGGATCTCTGCCGGGGGATTTGCAGCGTCTCTGGCATTCAACAGCTCCGAACACATACCATGTGGAATACGGGTATTCGTGTATGGGTTATGAAGTGTCGGGTGCTTTAGGGATAAAGCTTGCACAGCCTGACAAAGAAGTTTATGCCATGGTCGGCGATGGCAGTTTCCTCATGCTGCATTCTGAATTGGTTACAGCCATTCAATATAATCATAAAATTAATATTTTGCTGTTTGACAACTCCGGATTTGGCTGTATTAACAACCTGCAAATGGAACATGGAAGCGGCAGCTACTTTTGCGAGTTTCGAACGCATGACAATCAAATTATGAACATTGATTATGCAAAAGTGGCTGAAGGCTACGGAGCCAAAACTTACCGTGCCAATACAGTCAAAGAATTGAAAGCAGCATTAGAAGATGCCAAGAAACAAAATGTCTCAACTTTAATAGAAATGAAAGTGCTACCAAAAACTATGACTGATGGGTATGAAAGCTGGTGGCATGTCGGGGTTGCAGAAGTCTCGGAAAAAGAAAGTGTTCAAAAAGCATATGAAGCAAAACAACAGAAATTAAAAACTGCCAAACAATATTAAAGAAGGAGACAAACAATGGGAGAACAAGACATCTTATGGGGAATTTCGCCGATCGGCTGGCGCAATGATGATATACCTGAGATCGGAGCTGAAAATACATTGCAGCATCTTTTAAGCGATATTGTTGTTGCGGGTTTTGAAGGCACCGAAGTCGGCGGCTTTTTCCCTGAGCCGAAAGTGTTAAACGAGGAATTGAAGCTGCGAAACTTAAAAATAGCGGGACGGTGGTTCAGCAGTTTTATTATCCGCGACGGCATAGAAGAAGCAAAAAGGGCTTTCCATCAGCATTGTCAATACTTGTATGAAGTTCATGCAGATGTGGCAGTAGTTTCTGAGCAGACTTACAGCATTCAAGGTACCGATAAAAATGTTTTTTCTGAAAAGCCGCACTTTACAGATGCCGAGTGGACCCAATTGTGCGAAGGCCTGAACGAACTGGGAAAAATCGCTGTGCAGTACGGTTTGAAATTAGTTTATCACCATCATATGGGAACGGGGGTTCAAACCCTTCCGGAGATTGATCGGTTAATGGAAAACACTGATGCAAACTACGTGCACCTGCTCTATGACACAGGCCACATCTATGTTTCCGATGAAGATTGCCAGCAGCTATTAAACAAGCATATTGACCGCATAAAACACGTGCACTTTAAAGATGTAAGAAAAAAGATAATGGAGGAGTGCAAAAAAGAAGGAAAATCATTCATGAATTCCTTCTTAAGCGGAATCTTTACGGTACCAGGGGATGGCTGCATTGATTTTACCGTACTTTATCAAAAACTATTGGACCATCAATACAAAGGATGGATTATCGTTGAAGCCGAACAAGATCCGTCAATAGCCCATCCATTGGAATACGCTTTAATTGCTCGTAAGTATATTAATGAAAAATTATTAAGCAACTCTTAAACGGGATGTGGGGGAATGAACAGGGGGAAACAAGGGAACTATAAATCTTTTTTACGCACCATTATCATTGTCTCGACATTTGGAGGTCTTCTTTTCGGGTACGATACAGGCGTTATAAACGGAGCTCTTCCATATATGCGGAAGAGGATCAGCTTAACCTGAACGCTTTTACCGAAGGTCTTGTCACGAGTTCACTTCTATTCGGTGCTGCACTTGGTGCGGTGCTAAGCGGCAGACTGTCAGATTTTATCGGCCGTCGCAAAAACATTCTTAATCTTGCAGTGTTGTTTTTTGTTGCAACACTTGGCTGCACTTTTGCTCCCAATGTAACGGTGATGGTGATATTCCGCTTTATACTGGGATTTGCAGTGGGTGGAGCATCAGTCACGGTTCCTACTTATTTAGCGGAAATGTCGCCTGCTGAGAGACGTGGGCGGATTGTTACTCAAAATGAATTGATGATTGTTACTGGTCAACTATTGGCGTTTGTTTTCAATGCTATTTTAGGCAACACGATGAATGACAGCAGCCATGTTTGGCGATACATGCTTGCTATTTCGGCGCTTCCGGCGGTTTTTCTCTTCTTTGGCATGCTAAAAATGCCTGAAAGCCCAAGGTGGTTTGTTTCAAAAGGAAAAAATGAAAATGCTTTCCAAGTTCTTCAGAAAATACGGGAGGGAAGCCGGGCTGAATCAGAACTTCATGAAATTGAAAAAGCTTTTGCAGAGGAAAAAGAGATGGAAAAAGCATCATTAAAAAATCTTGCTGTGCCATGGGTGCGCCGCATTGTTTTTCTAGGTATCGGGATTGCTGTTGTCCAACAGATTACAGGTGTCAACTCGATTATGTATTATGGCACACAAATCCTTAAAAATGCCGGTTTCCAAACAGAAGCTGCGTTGATTGGAAATATTGCAAACGGTGTCATTTCTGTTTTGGCAACTTTTCTCGGCATTTGGATTCTAGGAAAAATCGGCCGCAGACCAATGCTTTTGGCCGGTTTAGCCGGAACAACTACAGCGCTTCTGTTAATCGGAATTTTTTCAACACTGTTGGAAGGTACAGCAGCGCTTCCATATGTAGTTCTTACTTTGACAGTCATGTTTTTAACCTTCCAGCAAGGAGCGATTTCGCCAGTAACATGGCTGATGCTTTCTGAAATATTTCCGCTCAAATTGCGCGGTCTCGGTATGGGTGTAGCAGTATTTTTCCTCTGGATTGTGAACTTCTTCATTGGCCTGACGTTTCCGATTTTACTCGATAAAGTCGGATTGTCGATGACATTCCTCGTTTTCATGGCATTAGGAATCGCAGCAATTGCTTTTGTTCACAAATTTTTGCCGGAAACAAAAGGGCTTTCGCTCGAAGAACTGGAACATAAATTCCGGATGCATGGCATCGATAATGGCTAAAATTATGTAAATGAAGTTGAATCGGTCGTTGAATAATGGCAAGAATAAATCAGAAGGAGGATTATCCATGACGTTAAAATTTGGTGTAATAGGCACGGGAGCAATTGGCAGCGATCATATTAGAAGAATTACCAACACATTATCAGGGGGCAAAATTGTAGCCGTCACAGACTATAATAAAGAGGCAGCAAAGAGGGTTGTAGAAGATTACAATCTTGATGCTGTCATCTACCCTGACGATAAAGAATTAATTGCTGATGATAATGTTGATGCAGTCCTTGTTACAAGCTGGGGGCCAGCGCATGAGCCGAGTGTATTAGCTGCTATTGAAGCAGGAAAGTATGTATTTTGTGAAAAACCTTTAGCCACAACAGCTGAAGGATGCATGAGAATTGTTCAAGCTGAGATGAAGCACGGAAAGAGGTTAGTCCAAGTTGGTTTTATGCGACGATATGATTACGGTTATGTTCAGTTAAAAGAAGCAATTGATAACCATTATATTGGTGATCCTTTAATGATTCGTTGTGCACACAGAAATCCTACAGTAGCTGAAAACTATAGTACAGATATGGCGGTTTCCGATACATTAGTTCACGAAATTGATGTTCTACACTGGCTGATTAACGATGACTATAAATCAGTGCAGGCGATTTTTCCAAGGAAAACAAAATATGCATTAAATCATTTGCAGGATCCGCAAATCTATATTTTTGAAACTGTGAGCGGCATTATTATTAATGCTGAAGTGTTTGTCAATTGCCGGTATGGTTATGACATTCGATGCGAGGTAATTGGAGAAGAAGGAGTTGTGAGCCTTCCGGAAGTTTCCAGCATTATTATGCGCAAGGACGCAAGGCTAAGCACAAACATTTTAATGGATTGGAAGCAGCGCTTTATTGATGCATATGACAAAGAATTGCAAGACTTCATTGATTCGATTCAAAAAAACGGAGAACCAAAAGGTCCAACCTCTTGGGACGGCTACATTGCTGCAGTAACAGCCGATGCATGTTTAAAAGCGCAGAAAACAGGAGAAAAAGAAATCATTCAATTGGTTAAAAAGCCAGACTTCTATAAAAAGGTGGCTTTAATATAAAAACCATTCATTTTTATTTAAAAAAATCGAAATGGGGAGGAAGAATTTCTATGAAAATTGCATTAGATCCAACGATGTACAGAAATTTATCGTTAAAAGAAATGGTCGATAAGACCGCGGAATTAGGCTATGAATATATTGAATTATCTCCTCGCGAGGACTTTTGCCCATTCTATAAATATCCAAAAGTTGATAAATCACAAATTAAAAATTTAAAAAAATGGCTGAACGATGCAGGTGTAAAAATTTCATCTTTATTGCCTCTATACCATTGGGCAGGCCCAGAAGAAGAACGTCGCATCGCCGCTGTTAGAAATTGGAAAAGAGCGATTGAAATAGCCGTTGAATTAGATGTCGATTTAATGAACAGCGAATTCAGCGGTTCGAAATACCAAGCTGATGTTTGTGAAGAAAAATTCATTAAGTCGATGGACGAGTTAATCCCTGTTTTCGAGAGGGAAGGAATTAAATTAAATCTTCAAGCACATCCATATGATTTTATTGAAACAAATAAGGAAGCTGTCGATATGATTCGCGCCCTTGACCGTCCATGGATTAATCTGGTATATTCCACCGCACATACTTTCTATTATGACGATGGTGTCGGGGATATTGCCTCAATGTTTGATTATGCAGGAGACCGCCTGCAACATGTATTATTTGCAGATACGTTTAACCATAAAGCGGCAGAAGGGTTGCGCTACATTGTCAATCCTCCGGGAGCTGAAGTCACTGTTCACCAGCACTTAAATATAGGGGAAGGCGAAGTAGACTTTGATACAATATTCAAGAAATTAAAAGAAATGAAATTTGATGGTATAGCGACGAATGCTGTGTTTGCTTGGATTGACAAAGCTGACGAATCATGCAAATTCATGCTGCGAAAAATGAAAGAAGGATTAGGGATCGAATAAACCTTTAAAAGAAAATTTGTGGGGTGCTAAACTCATGAAACTTTGTTTCAACCAAGCAACAACGCTCGAAAACTCTAATTTAGCCAAAGATCTGGTGTATTGTGAAAAACATGGATACGACTTTATTGAAATCCGTACAATGGATAAATTGCCGGAGTACTTAAAAAAGCATTCCATTGATGAGCTCGTGGAATTTTTTCAAACTCATCATATTAAACCGTTGGCATTGAATGCATTAGTATTTTTTAATAATCGCGACGAACAAGGATATAAGGAAATTATTCAAGAGTTTCATGAGATGATGGAACTAGCTAAAAAATTAGGGGTCAAATACGTTGTAGCAGTACCACTTATAACAGAAGAGAAGATATTAAAGCAAGATATAAAAACAAGCTGTGTAAAAGTTTTGAAAGAACTTTCTGATATCGCAGCTCCTTATGGAATCAAAATTGCGCTTGAATTTATTGGGCACCCGCAAGCAACAGTTAATACATTTGGCCACGCTTATGAAATTATTCAATCAGTTAATCGCGACAATGTTGGGTTAGTACTGGATTGTTTCCATTTCCATGCGATGGGGTCACGGTTGGAAGATTTAAAAAAAGCGGATGGTTCCAAAATCTTTATTTTGCACATCAATGACACGGAAGATTTTCCAATCGGCTTTTTGAGAGATGAAGATCGAGTTTGGCCGGGGCACGGCGCTATTGATTTAGACGGTATTTTATCAGCATTAAAGGAAATCGGCTTTTCAGAAGTTGTTTCAGTTGAATTGTTCCGCCCGGAATATTACAAGCTGGATGCTGAAGAAGTTATTAAAACAGCCAAGAAAACTACCGTCAAGGTTGTATCAAAGCATTTTGACTTACAACAAGTCTAAACAATGATCGAATTTTTCGGAGGCGGGGAGCGAATAGATTGACATTAGTATCTATGAAAGAAATGCTGCTTAAAGCAAAGAAAGAAAAATATGCTGTAGGACAATTTAATATTAATAATTTAGAATCAGCACTGGCTTTTTTGCAGGCTGCTGAAGAAGAACGCGCACCTATCATACTGGCGGCTTCTGACAGGCTTGTCGATTATTTGGGCGGTTTTAAAACGATTGTCGGAATGGTGAAAGGTCTTATAGAAGAAATGGAAATCTCGGTTCCGGTGGCGCTTCATTTGGATCATGGAATGAGTGTTGACCGTTGCAAAAAAGCAATTGATGCCGGATTTACATCCGTAATGATTGACGGTTCCCATTATCCGATTGAAGAGAATATTGCGATGACGAAACAAGTTGTTGAGTATGCTTATTCCAGACAAGTATCTGTCGAGGCAGAAGTGGGTACAATCGGGGGCATGGAAGACGGCTTAGTTGGCGGAATTCGGTATGCCGATCCTAACGAGTGTTTAAGAATTGTGAAAGAAGCGCAGATCGACGCTTTGGCGCCTGCCCTTGGTTCAGTTCACGGCGCTTACCGTGGAGAGCCTAAATTAGGATTTGATGAAATGAGAGAAATATCTGAATTAACTGGTGTGCCACTTGTTCTTCATGGAGGCTCTGGAATACCTGTATACCAAATTCAGAAAGCAATTGATCACGGTCATGCCAAAATTAATGTTAATACTGATTGCATTAAAGCTTGGGCGAATGCAATTCGAGAAGTGTTAGCTGAAGATGAACTTGTATACGAGCCAAAAGCCATTATTACCCCTGCTAAAGAGGCAATGATTGAAATTGTAAAGGGAAAAATGAGAGAGTTTAAAACTAGCAATAAAGTATAAAGAGAATAGGGTGCCTTGTCAAACGAGTGGACGCCCTTTTGGCACGGCCGTTTTTTACCTAGTTTGACAGGTGGAAGATTTTTATTTCATTGGTCGACCCCTGGGAGTGATCGTTTGTCAACAACAAGTACTGTACGAAATAAATATAATTTTTTACTTGTTTCCTTTATTTTTTGGTTCTCGCATTTCATCTATATTCCTATTTTGTCTCCTTATATTGACTCACTTGGTGGGGAATATGCTTATACTGGCATTGTCATGAGCAGTTATGGACTCATGCAGTTTTTATTTCGTCTTCCTCTAGGAATATTTTCTGATATGGTAAAATTAAGAAAACCGTTCATCATTTTCGGAATGTCTATTAGTGCGTTTAGCTGCCTGACGTTTGCCTTAACTGATAGTTTAGGATGGGTGTTATTATCACGCTCACTAGCAGGGCTTGCAGCGGCAACTTGGGTAGCGTTTACCGTATTGTATTCCAGTTATTTTGCAGATTGGGATATTCATCGTGCGATGAGCAGCATTTCATTTGCTGTTGTGTTGGCGCAATTTTTAGGGTTGAGCATAAGCGGGTATATTGCTGGTGAATGGGGATGGCATGCGCCATTCTGGCTTGGCGGAATCATTGGTATTTTAGGAATAGTTCTTTCTCTTTTTATTTTCGAACCCAAAGAAGGTGTTCAAAGGGATCCGATAAAGGTAAAAGATCTTATTTCCGTTATCCGCGAACCACAGCTTTTAAAAACATCTTTATTGTCCATTTTAGCCCATAGCATAATTTTTTCCACAATGTTTGGGTTTATCCCAGCTTATGCACTAAAAATTGGTCTTAATGCTAGAGATATAAGCATTGTCGTATTTTCATTTATGCTACCGCACGCTGTTGCGACTCTTTTTAGCGGCAGTCGTCTGATTCCCCTGTTCGGGGTGTGGAAAACATTGCGGATCGCCTTTGGTGTTACAGCCATTTTTACATTGCTCACCCCTTCCATTGACACAAAAGGATGGCTTTACGTTGCTCAAGCTTTTAATGGATTTTCATTGGGGCTCCTTTTTCCAATCTTTTTAGGATTGGCTATAGAAGCGATTCCTGTAGAGAAAAGAGCAACAGCTATGGGTGTATATCAAGCTTTTTATGCAATTGGGATGTTTGCCGGACCGTTTTTTACAGGGATCTTGAATTCCAATATGGGGATAGCTTCAGGTTTTTATTTTACAGGGATATTAGGAGTTGTCGCAACGATTTTAGTTTTTATTTGGAATAAAAGCAAAAGTGATATTTATGATTAAAAATGGAAAAAGAAATATTATCACTTTGCTTCCAAAAAAAACATGCAAACAGAGCTTTGTAAGCTTTTTAACCGCTTTTCATAAAAAGGGTTTAGGGATATGTAGAAGGCAATTTTTTGTGAATGAGAAGTTTACCATCATGATAATGATGCTGTGAAAAATTAAAATTAAGGGAGGATATCTAGTTGATGAAGGTTGGTTTAGTAACCGATATTTTTGGATATATGGGGTTTGAAGAAATGCTCGATACATGTGCTGAACTGGGGATTGAAGCTTTGGAGTTAGGTTGTGGCAATTGGTCTAAAGCTCCCCATGTTGATTTGGATGAATTGCTTCACAGTGCTGATAAACGTCAGAAATTTTTAGATTCCATTAAAAGCAGAGGATTGGAAATTGCAGCATTAAATTGTTCAGGAAATCAACTTGAACCAACAGAAGAAGGAGAAGCTCATAAAAAAGTTGTTGAAAAAACATTTCAACTCGCTGGTCTGCTAGAAGTTGAAACGGTTGTCATGATGTCTGGTTGTCCAAGTGGAGGGCCAAATGATGTGACACCTAACTGGATTACTCATCCTATTTTGCCACAACACTTTAAAACACTGGAATGGCAATGGAATGAAGTTGCTCTTCCGTATTGGGAGAAAACTGTAAAAGTGGCGAAAGAGCACGGCGTAAAAAAAATCGCTATCGAAAATCTTGGTTTTAACTTAGTTTATAATCCAGAAACTCTTTTTAAATTAAGGAATGAAGTTGGCGAAATCGTTGGAATGAATTTTGACCCGAGCCATTTATTTTGGATGGGCGGCGATCCTATCGCGGCAGCAAGAGCGTTAGGAAATGCTATATATCATATTCATGCAAAAGATGTACGGATTGAAAGAGGAATAAATGATGTACACGGACTCATTGATGCGAAACCAATGGAAGATTTTTCCTCACGTTCATGGAATTATGTCGCACTTGGACATGGACACGATGTTGGTTGGTGGAAGGAATTCTTTACGGTCGTAAAAATGGTTGGTTATAACGGACCAGTCGTTCTTGAAATAGAAGATTTGACAATGGAGCCGCTTACAGGTGTAAAAAAATCTTTAAATGTGCTTAAGGAAGCATTGCCTAGAGATTTTGACATAAAGCCCCAGGTTTAAATAATGTCCGATTTAAAAGTAAGCGTGTGATTGGCTAGTCAAATAATATTCTTGAAATTTTTAATTTTTTGATGAAACTCGAAATGAAAATGTGAATAACAGTTTACATGAAATGTTTAATAGCTTTTGAAAGTTTAACAATGTTCTAGAATCGTAAATATTGTGAACTGATGTATAAAATAGCTTTTGGGGATAATTATGGTAAAAAAAGAGAAGGCGCTCTATATAAATGTAAGCATAATACATTTTAGAGGTCTTCTCTTGGCTTCGTTCTCAATTTTGTTATTGATTTTATCTTTTGTCTTCATTTGACCGAGTAATTTCGATTGGAGTATGTCAGTAATCCGTTTACCTGTTCCCGTTTTCCTTTACGTTGCAACGTTCACTAATTTTGACGATGAATCCCGCATGATCAAGTACGATAAGGGAAAATAACTTTCTTTCCAATTTTATTCGTAATAGAAAGGAAAATTCAATAATTATACCATATTTGGTGCTTTTTATATATTCGTTGGTCTTTCGGGAAGCCGAACTTTTTTGCAGCGATCCATCATAAAAAATTCCGTTAATCTATTTTATTGTTACAACGAATATTTTTTCTCTATATTGTGCAAAAGGGGCGTATGTTGATATTCCTGCAAAAGAATACATTGGATTTTGGCCGGCTTTTCCGGATGTACGACCTAATGAATGTAGGGATAAGGACGCTGGAAGAAAATAAATTATATGTCTGTTATGCACTCCCATGCGCCATTTGTGCTTGAGGGATTGAAAGCATACGGAGGAATATAATGCCCAGTAACCGGATTTTGTTGATACCTCTGACCGAAAAATTTATCTTTTAGATTGAAATCGTGTAGTGAAAACGTATCCTTGTTGGTGTTGGAAAAATTGTCACTAAAACGCCATATGGGTCAATTTACCATTGTTAATAAAGAGTCAAATCCGGGCGACTCTTTTGGGCGTTTTGGCTTGGATTATCCAGAAAAACATTACGCATTCACGGAGCAAACGATCCTTCTTCCATTGGCAGAATAGAAGGCGGAACTGCATATACTTTTTTGAAAATGAGTTTAACAACGTGCCGCTTCATTAAAAGCTGAGTCGTATATATTAAATTGTTTTAATTGTTAATAACAGCTAAAGGCAAAAAATTATACATGTTATGGAAAAAAATAGTAATATACAAAGGAGATGAGATTATGACAGCACAAACTCGAATAGGAAAAACAGATTTGTTTGTAAATCCGATTGGACTTGGAACAAATGCGGTTGGCGGCCACAATCTTTACCCGAATCTTGAAGAAAAAGCAGGAAAAGATTTGGTTCGCACTGCTTTGGATCACGGCATTAATTTTTTGGATACTGCTTTTATATACGGACCGAAACGTTCAGAAGAACTGATTGGCGAAGTTTTAAAAGAAAGAGGGAACCGTTCAGAGGTTGTGATTGCGACAAAAGGGGCGCATAAATTTGTCGGTGAAGATGTTATATTTGACAATTCGCCTTCCTTTTTAAAACAGGCGGTTGAGGACAGTTTACAACGGCTGCAAACGGATTACATCGATTTATTTTATATCCATTTTCCGGATGAACATACGCCAAAAGACGAAGCAGTCGGGGCTTTAAAACAATTGAAAGATGAAGGGAAAATCAGGGCGATTGGTGTTTCAAACTTTTCAATCGATCAATTGAAAGAAGCGAATAAAGATGGTTATGTCGATGTTTACCAAGGAGAATATAATTTATTAAATCGGGATGCTGAAAAAGAATTGCTGCCGTATTTAAAAGAACATAATATTTCATTTGTTCCTTACTTTCCGCTGGCTGCCGGAATATTGGCAGGCAAGTATACGAAAGAAATGACTGTGAATGATTTTCGAAAAGACCTACCTTATTTTCAAAAAGAGACATTTGAAGACAGCTTGGAAAAAGTGGAAAAAATACGCAAAATAGCAGAAGCTAAAAAGGTGGAAGTAGCTCACATCATCCTTGCTTGGTATTTAACACGCGATACCATCGATGTGATCATTCCGGGAGCAAAAAGAGCCGACCAAGTGCTGAGCAACTTGAAAACGTTGGATGTGCAGTTGACAAATGAAGAAATCAACAAAATTGACCGTATTTTTCAACAAGAATAGAGCCATGTATCATTGAAACTCAAAACGTTGCGCTCGAAAGTTTCAACTGCGTTCTTTTAAAAATTAAGGTGCTTGGCAGAATCAGTTTTTGGCCAGTCTGACAAATTCGAGTGCACATCTCTTGCGCATGTTTCGTTGGCTTGTTGTCTTCAAGTTTTTATGTCCCTCTGATGTACAGGGGCTGCCATTAACTTGGTAAAATCCAATGTTTATTTATGCAGGTAAAGACTCGTTAATTCAATATCAAATTGATAACGAATGTTCATCATAAACATAAGCGATCTTGTCTATTCAAATCCGAATACCAAGATCGCTTATTCAATTTCCTAGCACACAACTTTCGTCCTTTCATTGTGGATCCAGTTTATTGATGGTTTATAAATTTTTCCATACTATCAGATCTATAGAATATAAGACAAAATCCGCTTAGATTATTCCCACAAGCAATCGTCTCCGGCTGAAATACATTCTCCTGTCACTTTGATCATCGCTGCATGTCATACCAGCCCAAAAGATCCAAACTAAATTCTTACATATTGCCGGTAATTGTTTGGTTTGTTGCTTCATTGTTGTGACTGTCCGATACAACAGTTCTTCCGATTCATTCAGTTTTTCTTCATCCAGCTGCTGAAGCCAATGTATCAGTTCGTCTTTAAGTTCATCGATCTTAACAGTGCTGATTTGGGAATTCCCATCACAATTGAGGGAAGTTCCAAGGAAAGGGAGTTGCGAGCACATTGGCAGCTGTCTTCGACATTGATGACGTGCTTCGCTACTGTTAGTTTTCAGCGAATGCGGGCGATTTGCCTACTGATTCATGAAGGAGATCATCTGTTTTCCGCCTCAATGTGTACTACTTGTTAGAATTATAGTCGATAAAAACCAAAACACCAAAGAAGTGAATCCTCATGAAATGAACATACATAATATTCAAAATATTCAAATTTAAAACAGGTTGAGCAGCTATTGAGGAAATTGCAGTAGACTTTTTTAACGGCGATGACAAACTTGTGTTAAAGCCGATGATAAAATCCCCAATATAGTCGGACAATAGAACCATTAATGCTAGTCTAAGATTATAGAAACAACAAATAGAGAAATGTATAGTAAATCTATTAATCATAGGAAGGGAAGTCGTTTTAATAAAAAATTCAAAATACACGCAGTAAAATTGGTGATTGAGGAAGGAACAGTGGTCGATAAAACAGAAAGGCAACTCGATATTTCCCCTAAAACTATATAATGGTAGTCTGAAAATTACAAAAATCTTTCAGAAGCAAGGTGCTTTCTTCAACTAAAAATTTAAGCGAAACGCAAGATTTTTTAGCCCCCAGCCTTTTTATAAGTTCATATAAGAATGTTTCAGACGATAACTAGTTCCTGTAAATGTTAAGAGATAGCTGTGATGAACAAGGCGGTCAATTATAGCCGTAGTCAATCGTTCATCATGGAATATACTATTACATTTACTGAATTTCAAGTTGGTGGTAATAATGACACTTCTCTTTACATCCTGCAATGACTTGGTAAAGGAACTGTGATCCTTCTTTGCTTACAGGGATGTAACCCCATTTATTACAGATCAGTAAATCGATTTTTTTAAGCTGATTCATCATCTTGTGGAGTTTTCCTGTATTCTTTGCTTCAATCAGCTCATTGACCAAAGCGGCTGTTCGATAAAATTTCACTCTTTTCCCTTGATTACAGGCTTCTACACCAATCACTGTAGCAAAATACGTCTTTCCTGTGCTTACACTTCCATACAAAACTAAATTCTCTTTTCGCTCTATGAACAGATGCGAAAGAACAGGACAACAAAGCTGTATCGCTTTCAAAAAGCGTGTGCTGAAGCAAGCTCGTTAGCTAATGTACTTAGTGAAATAAAGGTGAAAAGGATCTATTACTGGGAGACAGAAGGGATAGGATGTCTATCTGTTTGAACATTACTAGGAATTGAAGAGGTTAGGTGATTAGTTCTTTGATCAGAAAAGTAGCAAATAGAATTGGCTGTAACGGATCCATTGTACCAAAAGGACGTGCTAAAATGCTGAAGACGCTCCTCGTCGGTAATTGCGTCATTAGCTATGAATGGATTGTGCAGCATCTACAAGAGTCGGTTTGCATACCAAAGGAGCGTCAGCTAGTGTACCGTCCTGTTTTTTTCTGGAGAGGTGGTTGAGTTATGTGTGAATTAGAATGTGAATCCGTTTACAAAAACACCAATAATCATAATATAGTAAGTATGTGCAGTAGCATAAACAAGATTAAAATACTATGACACGTTACATCTTCTACAGTGCCCATATAGACATACAATTCGAATGATACAGTTATTTAAAGTCAACCCAAACAGATCCGTTTTCTGCAGAACGAACACAATTCTCTACCCAGCGAACTCCCTCCACTCCAGCATTTATATCAGGATATATTAAATTGTTAAGTGTTTCTTCATCTCCACGGTTTTTTGCATCTATTGCAATTGCAAATTTTAGATAAATATTTGCCCATGATTCAGATAATCCTTCTTGATGCAATGCTCCTAAGCGTTCATCAGCCCTTGCTAATTCATCTAAATAATCAGTTCCGCGTATCAATGTTTGGCTTGGGAGACCTTGAACTTCATAGCGTAATTCATTTGGTCTACTGTCCCACCACTCCAAGCTGGCTTTTGAACCAACAATACGGATACGATGTCCATCCATGCAGCCTGCATCAACTGCGGAAGTCCACATTCTTCCCACTGCTCCATTCTCATAATGCATCAAGACATAGGCGTTGTCTTCCAGTGGAGCTCTACTGCTAACAAAACTTTGACGGTCACATAATAATTTTTTAATTTTCATATGTGGCATTATTAACTGGGACATATAATAGGTGTGTGTGGAAAGATCTCCAAGAACAAAACTTGGTCCCACAACTTTAGGATCAACCCGCCATTTCTGTGCTTCGCTCTTTTTATCTCCTTCTTCTGATGAAGCATAACCATGAGTATACTGTAATTCTACCAAACGAATATCACCTATTTTCCCTTGTTCGATCATGGCACGCATTTGAAGCAACATGACATTGCCAGAGAATCCATATGTAACACCAACGATTTTTCCCTGCTTTTCAGCAAAAGCCTTAATTTCCTCTGCTTCAGCAGTAGTAAAAACTAATGGTTTTTCACAAATAACATGTAATCCTGCAGCTAGGGCTGCCATTGCAATTTCATAATGTGAGCCATTTGGCGTTGCAATGGTAACAACCTCAATACCATCATCACGCTTTGCTTCTTCAGCAAACATGGTATGATAATCAGGGTAACAACGCTCTTCCGGAAGACCCAAATTCACACCAAAATCTCTTCCTCTTTCAGGAACAATATCAAAGGCACCTGCTACTAATTGGAACGCAGTATTGTCTCTTAGTGCTCCTGTACGGTGTTTATAGCCAACTTGACTGTGTCTACCACCACCAACCATACCCCAGCGTAGTGGTCGTGATATCTTTTTTTCACCATTTAACATTATATACACTCCTTTTTATTTATAATTTTTTTGTTTCCAGCTACTTAGCGTTATTTCTAATATCGTGATGTATCAATACTATTAAAAATGACTTGGGAGTTTACAGCTTATGCTGCCAATTTGTTTTTCCCGAAATTTAATAACTTATAAAGCTGAAAAAAATTAATGATTTATGGTTATATAATAGTACTGTTATCGCTTACAGTCAATATTTTATTGTTATTTGTTTATTAACTTTGTATAAAGTTAATAAAGATATAGACAACTAATCATTTTTACTTATAAGGTAATTAAGGAGTTAATAGTCCAGTGCTTTTCTGTACTTATAGTGAATAATAAAAAGTGTAAATGAGTATGATATAACAGCTAGATTATGATTATTGTATCGGAAACTTAACAATAATTTGATAACAATTTAATAATAATATAACAAAAAATTTATAATAAAATGTTTACAAAAATTTATAATGTTATATAATTATCTCAAAGAATAAAATATTCAATTTTTTATAAGTATTTTTTGAAACCGCATACATTTAAGGGGTTGATAAAAATGGCGTTATAAACTTTATAACTTTTTAATACGCCATTTTTGAAATATAACTAGTAAGGGAGGGAGAAGCTAGAGGATAAAAAGTATTTATTAATCTTCAAAATGAGAAAATGGGTATTTTGTTAATTAAAATGGGGGGGTAAGAATGAGGTTAAAACAAAAATTACTTGTATTTTTATCTGTTTTAATGGTATTGGCTCTAGTTGCTTGTGGAAAAAGTGAAACATCAAGTTCCGAGGATGATGCTGGAAACAAAGGTAAAGCAAAATACAAAATAGGTGTTGCACTTCCAATATTTAATGAATTTCGATCTTATATACTAGAGGCAATGGAAGAAGAAGCGAAAAAACACCCGGAATTTGAATTTGTATATTTAAATGCTGAGAATGATAGTATGAAACAACTGAATCAAATTCAAAACCTTATTTCGCAAAAAGTTGATGGAATTATATTAAATGCAGTTGATACTACCGCAGCGGCCGATCTTGTTTCGAAAATAAAAGAAGCAGGTATCCCTGTAGTTGTTGTCAATGAAACCTTTGAAGGTATTGAAAAGGCAGACGCTTATGTTGGTTCTAAGTCTATTCAATCGGGTATCATTCAAATGGAAGAGGTAGCTAAACAGTTAGATGGAAAAGGTAACGTTGCAATCATGAACGGTACAATGGGTCATGAACCGCAAATAAGACGGACAGAAGGGAATAAACAAGTAATATCTAAATACCCAGATATGAAAGTTGTTTTAGAAGGATCAGCTCAATGGGATAGAGCTAAGGGTAGAGAATTGATGGAGAACTGGCTTAACTCAGGTAAAAAAATTGATGCAGTAGTAGCCAACAATGATGAAATGGCAATAGGTGCGATTATGGCATTGGATGAGGCAAACAAAAACGACGAAGTATTAGTTGCTGGAATAGATGCTACACCAGCTGCTTTAGAATACGTTCAATCTGGAAAGCTTGAGGTAACAGTCTTCCAAGATGCCCATGCTCAAGGGGTGGAAAGCATAAAAACTATTGTAAAAGCTGTTAAAGGGGAATCAGTAGACGACGTCATTATTCCATATCAACTAGTTACAAAAGAAAATGTTGAAAAATACGTAGCTAAATATAAATAACAACATTACGAGTATCGTTGAAAATTGTGAATTATAGTAAATAATGGAAATAAGTGTTTGTGCTTAAATGAAGATATTCGTGAAATAAGTAATCTGATTATTTTGATAATTTACTAATGAAATAACTTTCAATTAAGAATGCGGAAGGGAAATTCATTTCCCTTCCATCAAATTCTTAAAAGATAAAGGAGGGCAAGGTGATGACCAGTAATTACATACTTCAAATGAAGGGAATCACCAAGCGATTTCCAGGTGTAAAAGCACTTGATAACGTCAATCTTGAAGTGAAAAAGGGCACTGTCCATGCATTAATGGGTGAAAATGGAGCTGGAAAATCAACGCTGATGAAGATATTGATAGGCATGTATAAACCTGATAGCGGAAAAATTATTTTTGATGGTCAAGAGGTTCACTTCAATAATGTTAGCGATGCGCTTAAAAAGGGAATATCCATGATTCATCAAGAGCTCAATCCTATACTGGAAATGACTGTGGCAGAAAACATTTTTCTGGGAAGAGAACCAACCTGGGGGAAAACTGGTATCGTAAATAATAAAAAGTTAATCAAAATGACAGAAGAACTACTCAGTCAATTAAATATTGACATTAATCCAAATAAAAAAATGAGAGATTTAAGCATTGCAAATATACAAATGATTGAAATAGCTAAAGCTGTTTCGTATGATGCAAAACTAGTCATTATGGATGAGCCAACATCTACATTAACTAATAGAGAAGTAGATCAGTTGTTTACTGTAATTCGTTCACTCAAGAATAATGGGGTAGGAATTATATACATCACTCACAAAATGAGTGAACTGAAAGAAATTGCTGATGAAATTTCAGTATTTAGAGATGGTTTATTTGTTGGTAGTGATACCATAGATAACATGGACAATGATAAACTGATTAAAATGATGGTTGGGAGAGACTTAAATCGAATATTTAATAGACCTGAAAAGAAAATTGGAGAAGTTGCATTATCTGTAAAAAATTTAAGCAAAATTGGAAGTTTTGAAGATATAAACTTTTATGTCCGTAAAGGAGAAATACTTGGTTTTGCTGGTTTAGTTGGATCTGGTAGAACGGAAGTGATGGAAACAATATTTGGTTTAAGAAGACGTGATAAGGGTGAAATCTATATCAATAATGAATTAGTTGATATAAAAGGTCCGAAAGATGCTGTGAGAAATAATATTGGATTCTTGACAGAAGATAGAAAATTATCAGGTCTATTTTTGCCGTTAAATATTAAAGATAATATGATTATCGTTAATATAGATAAGTATGTTACAAAAGGTTTTCTAAGTTCACAGAAAATAAATAAAGATTGTAATAAGCAAATGGATCAACTATCAATAAAAGCGCCTAATTCTGAGGAAATAATTGAGAATTTGAGTGGCGGCAATCAGCAAAAAGTATTATTGGCTAGGTGGTTATTAAAAAATCCGGATATTCTCATCCTTGATGAACCTACTAGAGGAATAGACATTGGTGCAAAATCAGAATTCTATAATGTAATTTTTGAACTAGCAAAACTAGGTAAAGCTATTATTGTTGTTTCTTCAGAGATGCCAGAATTACTTGGATTATGTGATCGTATAATGGTTATGCATGAAGGGAAAATTACGGGAGAATTATCTCGAGAAGAGGCAGATCAGGAAAAAATCATGCAATATGCTACTGGTCAGTTAAAGTATAAAAGTGTCAAGCATACTGCTAATTGATAATAATATATTACTAACAGTTTGGAGGACGCTTTATGGAACTTAAAGAATTTAAAGTTAACAAAATTGACGAGAAGGATATGAAAAGTGCGGCAATGAAGTTTTTGAGTAAATATGGAATTTTTCTAATTTTAATTTTTTTAGCTACTTTAATGTCATTTTTAACACCGCATTTTTTAACAACGAATAATATTATTAACATCTTAAGGCAAATGTCTGTAATAGGGATAATTGCCATAGGAGTAACACCAATTATTATTACCAAAGGGATTGATCTTTCACCAGGTTCAGTTATTGCACTAGTTTCGGTAGTTGTTGCTAGTTTTGCTCATCCAGGTGAATATCCTTTGCTAGTAACGATATTAGTTGGTTTGGCTGTTGGGCTTTTAACAGGTTTTATTAATGGTACATTTATTGCCAAGGCAGGACTTCCTCCTTTTATCGCAACTTTAGGTATGATGACAGCTGCTAGGGGAGTTGCGTTACTATATAGTGATGGAAGACCGATTGGAAATCTTTCTGACTCTTTTGTATTCATAGGTGAAGGCTCGATTTTAGGTATTCCAATATCAGTTATCCTTTTTGCTTTAGTTGGATTAGTAACATGGATTCTGTTAAATAAAACAAAATTTGGAAAATATATTTATGCAATAGGTGGGAATGAGCAGGCTGCAATTACAGCTGGGGTTAATACTAAAAAGGTATTATTGATGGTGTACTGTTATATGGGGTTATTAGTTGGTATTGCAGGGTTGATTCTTACTGCTAGAACTACTTCAGGACAACCTCAAGCTGGCATAATGTTTGAGCTAGACGCAATCGCAGCGGCTGTAATCGGTGGAACAAGCCTTTTTGGCGGTATTGGAACTGTAGGTGGGACAATTATTGGCGCCCTAATCATTGGTGTAATGAATAATGGGCTTGATTTATTAGGTGTTAGTTCATATTGGCAACAAATAGTAAAAGGTATCATTATTGTTTCAGCTGTTTATGTAGATTCTAGAAAAAATAAGAAAAAGCTCTAACATATTAGCGTGGTAAGAAAGAAAACTGTTTGCTCAATCTTGAAACTTTTTATGGGGTTTAACGAAAAATCTAGTCGTAATGATCTTTTGTGGTATCGATAATGTTTTGATTAAAATGTGTATTACCAATTTTTATCACTTTAACTTAATTTCATGGAAAACTATTAAAATTCAAAACTTTATTTACGCAATCCATATTTATAACAATAAATAGTTTGACATCAAATTTCTAATAAAAAGGAGGTGAAAGTAATGACTATTCAATTGTCTGGAGCGCCGTGCTGTTGGGGTGTAGACGATCCTAAAAATCCATATCTTCCACCATGGCAGGTGGTATTAAAAGAAGCATCTCAAGCTGGTTTTAAAGGTATAGAACTTGGTCCGTATGGGTATATTCCAATCAATATTAAAAATGTATATGATGAGTTTACCCAAAATGGCCTATCCATAGTTGCGGGAACAATCTTTGATGATTTGGTGTCAAAGTCGAATTTTGAAAATTTATTGAAACAAGTGGATGAAATTTGTTCAATGATTACCAAACTTCCAGTTTCACCAATGGTAAATGGGCAGCGTTTTTCACCACCATATTTGGTAATCATTGATTGGGGGCATTGCGAAAGAGATTCTAAGGCTGGTCACCCTGATGAAGCAAAGCGTTTACCAGCAGACGACTGGGAAAATATGATAACACACATTTGTGCATTAGCCGAGAAAGCTTGGGACAAATATGGTGTCCGTTGTGTTATACATCCACATGCTGGAGGCTACATTGAATTTGAAGACGAAATAAGAAGACTTGTTGAGGACGTCCCGTATGAGATTGCTGGTCTTTGCCTTGATACAGGACATTTGTATTATTCAAAAATGGATCCAGTGCAAATAATTCGGGATTATGCTGAAATTGTAGATTATATCCACTTTAAGGATATTGATTTGGAAATTTACATGCAAGTGATGGATGAGTATATTAGTTTCTTTGATGCTTGTTCAAAAGGGGTTATGTGTCCGATTGGCCAGGGAATTATAGATTATGATTCAATTCTTCAGTTATTGAAGGAAATCGACTACCATGGTTATATTACAATTGAACAGGAACGTGATCCGAGAAATTGTGATACTAGTTTACGAGATGTAAAGCAAAGCGTTGATTATTTAAAGAATATAGGGTATTGAAGATATAGTGAAGTTATACTCTTAAAGTAATTACTCAAACTTCGCAGAATGAAATCGGTAAATAAGCCTTGATATAGTTGGAAACCCCTTGATACATTGCTGAAGTTGACTTTTTTGAAGAAGCTTGATTAATAGCTGTAATGTGGAAGCCCAATCAAGTTCATTTACTTCATCACAGAGTTCATGGAATAGACTACCAAGCGTGTGGGTGTCTGTGTTTTATGATGAAAGATAAAGTAAAATACAAGCTGGAATAAAAAAGATCGGGTAAATTCAAAGTTTTTCTTTATTCCGGTACGACGAAGATGTTTGAAAGTCTCTAATTTATCGAAGACGGACTTTAACTCTTTTGGTATTTGATTGTCTTGAACATTATGCTCTATCATATTAGGAGACACCTCTTCTATTTGGTAGTGATTTCTCGACAATCTCACTATACCAAAAGTTGAGGTGTTTTTTGCATTTTTATAAGTATTTTTTCAAGGGATAATATATTTAAACAAATGGAATAATCGATACACCTGGTTTTTTAGGTGCGAAGTTTAAATTGTAAAAAATTTCATGCTCATTAAAATTCTTGAATAGCAAGTACAGATTTTCCCCAGAAAATAGTCGGTATAGGAAAAGGATGATGAATAAATGCCTTTAGTGACAATGCGAGAGATATTCGCAAGTGCGGAAGAGGACAATTTTGGAATCGGCGCATTTAGTGTTGCAAATATGGAAATGGTGATGGGGGCGATCCAAGCAGCAGAGGAATTACGATCGCCCATTATATTGCAAATTGCCGAAGTTCGTTTGAAGCATTCTCCGCTTCATTTAATCGGCCCATTAATGGTTGAAGCTGCGAAACAATCTGTTGTTCCAGTAGCGGTTCATTTTGATCACGGTTTAACTTATGAAAAAATTAAGCAGGCACTTGATATCGGCTTTACATCTGTCATGTATGATGGATCACATTTACCTTTAAAAGAAAATATAGAAAAGACAAAAGAAATTGTTAAACTGGCGAACTTCTACGGTGCAACCGTTGAAGCTGAGATTGGAAGAGTCGGAGGAAGCGAAGATGGGTCAGAAGATATCGAAATAACTATTACAGGGGTTGAAGAAGCTGAGAAATTTGCGGAAGAAACAAAAGTAGATGCATTAGCAATTGCAATCGGGAACGCCCACGGCGTATATAAAGGTGAACCAAATTTGCGGTTTGACCGTTTGAAGGAAATTGATGAACGAGTTGAAATACCGCTTGTATTGCACGGTGGATCGGGAATTGAAGAGAATGATTTTAAAGAATGCATTAAGTTAGGAATTAGAAAAATTAATGTTGCTACTTCAACCTTCAACAATGTTATCAATCATATAAATAAAAATGTCCAATCTTCTTGCTATACAGATTATTTTGTGTTTCATCAAGATGTTATCCGTGCCGCATATGAAAATGTCAAATACCATATTGAGATTTTCGGAAGCTCCAATCGAATAGAAAAATTGATGCAAAAAATATAGTTTTCTGTACGCTTATTCCCAAAAGATTTATTCCTGCCGGGGAATCGAAAAGCTCATCCAAGAAAATATGGAGAAACTGGCAAATTTTCTTTACCCAAGCCGAAAGCAGTCATTGCGGATGCAGGATATGGCAGTGAAGAAAACTATATGCAGTTGGTGTTGAGAAAGAGCCTCGATTTGATTTTCTGATTCCTTATGGAACCTATGTACAAGAACAACACACAAATACAAAAAGGACACAAAAATGCGAAAAACTGGACGTATTGTGAGCAAGATAATTGTTTTATCTGCCCAAATGGAAGAAGAGTTGCGTTTAAAAAATACCAAAACAAAAAGGACCCGTCTGGTTATGAGCAAAGCTTCAAAATCTTGAATGTGAAGACTGTAGTCATTGCCCTCTAAAATCAAAATGCAAGAAAGTCAAAGGGAACTGTAAAATTATTACAATAAAAGGATATGTAGGGTGCATGTAATAAAATTTGACCACTTTTTTGAGAACTGGTCTATAGAATAAGTGAGGACTACTTCCTTACTAAGAAGAAAGGAGGTAGTCCTTTTTTGTAGTCAAATTTCCTATCGAAAAGTACTGTTAGAAGGATTGAAAATTTAACTAAATTTGATGATCTAATCCATGCATTACACAAACTTCTTTGTTCATCCTTCGTACAAAATTCCAATAACATAATAAGTTTTTTTAAAACTTCACTTTCCTTTGCATAATTGTATTTCAATCAATCCATATTATCTAAAGAATGGTGATATATGAATTTTGTTAGGAGGTTTATTATGGGAATTTTAAGCGGTAATCCAATTGAAGAGCCAATGCACTACGGAGAAATATTTGGCGTATGGTCGTATTTACAAACGGCTAAAGGATTTGTTGCCGGATATCAAACATTGCTCAACCACACAGGCGATAAGGATTTAAAACGTTTTATAGAGGATAGCATCGAAAACGTTTTAAAACCGGAAATACAAGAAATAGAAAACTTGTTAAAAGAAAATGGAATAGCACTTCCGCCATCACCCCCAGAACGGCCAAAAGCATGTTTGGAAGATATTCCAGCTGGTGCGAGATTTGCCGACCCGGAAATAGCTGCAATGCTTAGCAAAGATATTTCTGCTGGTTTAGTGGCATGCAGTACAATTATAGGAGAGTGCATCAGGGAAGATATTGCTTTAATGTTTGGTCAATTTCACGTAAAAAAAGCGCAATATGGTGCTAAATTGCTTAGAATAAACAAAGAAAAAGGCTGGCTAGTTCCACCGCCGCTCAACGTGAAAAGTTCGGATTGCTAAATATGGAAAAGCTTGCGATGCCGCAAGCTTTTACTTTTTAAAAATCGTCTTTTGTATGCCAACCATTCATCACGTTTGTGGAATAACAGTAAATCCCCAATCCCTGCCTTAAAACATTTGATAATAGCTCCCCTTCTTTTATAGAAGATATATACCTTGTAATTGCATTCATTTCTCTTTTTTTACCATCTATTTTTTCTTTAACGCACTCGTTTATTGAATTGAATAGGTTGTTTAAAAATGACGCCCTAAACGGCTCCTATATTTAAAGAATAATTGTTCTTTTGTTGGACATATTAAATGTTAACAATTATTAAAAGGAGGTGAAAACCATGTTAAAAAAAATTCTCCATTCATTTTGTGCTCTATCAGTTGCGTTGATGCTTTTTGGGATAGTTGCCTACGCTGAAAATGACAGCATAGACGTCAATAACAACACAAACAAAATTACTCAAATGGCTCAAAATACAGATGTTGATAATAGCGATGATAATGAAGATACAGATTGGGGATGGATTGGTTTAGTTGGTCTTGCAGGACTGTTAGGGTTAAGAAGAAATGACAGAAGAGATTAGACCCAATATATTTATTAAAAATCAATAAATGTTTTTTTTTTTTTGATCTTTCTTAAATATTTCGGGAAATAAAAATTGGTCCGGTTTAGTTTGTTACCAAACTAGGGATTCTTTGGCTGAGAATGGCAATATCAAGGTGTTTATGACTTCGTAATTAATCGTACTTGGCTGTTCTCGGATATGCGGAATTTACAAACCTATATGAATAAACAGAAACGTTAATAAAACGTCATATAAAGCTTCATGTTCTTACTTTTACAGACAGATTCTCTATCCCAATACGAAAAACGTTGCTCTGAAACATCGTCCAATTCAATGTAACTGGACACATTTTGGAGATTTTCAGCGTGAAGAAAATCCGATTGTATTAGCGGATCGAATTTTTTTCCGGCTGACTTGATTACATCGGCTAACAATCAAAAGGGTTATTTGAACTTGAGGCTGGCTATAATCTTTCCTTTCCATCCGTGTGTCGGAACAGGTAAAATAGATGATCGATGGAAATTATCGAAAAAAGAATGAAGATGGAAGAAGTCGATTAAAAAGGAATTAAATGATAAGTGAAAACTTTTAAAAAACGCACCTGAAAAAAAGATGGAAGTTTTCCTTTCAGGTGCGGAATGTCATTTTTAATGCTTCTGTCAAATGTACAATAAACACGTATCCAGCATAAGTGTAAGCAAAATTTATGAAATTCCGGCAGCTTCGGCCAAATATTCGACTAGATGCAATGCTCGCACAGAATCAGACAGTTTTTCGCGTTCGATACCAAGCTTCATCTGTATGAGACATCCTGGGTTGGTCGTAATCACGACTGATGCTCCGGTCGCTTTCGTATGCTTCATTTTCTCATCAAGGATGTCCATTGAGGCATCATAGTTAATGATATTATAGATTCCTGCTGAACCGCAGCACATGTTTGCTTGCTCCATCTCAACAAAATTAATTCCTGAAATACTTTTTAGAAGGTTTAAAGGCTCCTCAGTCACTTTTTGAACATTGGTCATATGACATGAAGGCTGATATGTGACTCGTTCTTCCGGATTTGATCGAAGATTAGGCAGTCCGCCGCAAGCGACTAGCACTTGGCTGATATCTCTTGATTTTGCAGTGAACGCAGCCGCTCTATCAGCCCATTCTTGATCATCTGCGAGCAGGTGGTCATATTCATGCAGCATAGCGCCGCATCCTCCGGCATTATTCACAATAAAATCAACGTTCTCTTGTTCAAATGCGGCGATGTTTTGTTTTGCGAGACGCTTGGCTTCCTCTATTTCACCAGAGTGCGCATGCAGTGCACCGCAGCATGTCTGATTAGGGATGACAATGACATCACAACCCGCTTCTGCAAGCAGCTGTACAGACAACCGGTTAATGCGATGGAACATAGCATCCATGACACATCCGGTGAAAAATGCAACTGTATATTTTTTTTCACCTTTTGCTTTCACTCTGGAAGGAGCTTGTTTACGTTCTGCTGGTGAAACTGCCTGAGACATTGTCGCTTCGAATTCACCTAAATGATAAGGCAGCTTTTTCATAATACCAGTTTTGCGCATCGCTTTTTGCAATCCGCTTTTTTCATAGAGCCAAAACGTATTGCCGATCACATTCATGGCTGTTTTACTAGGGAATACGTTCTGAAACATTGTCTTTCTCAGCAGACGAACAGGAGCTTTAAATTTCTTGCGTTTCACAAGTGCAGCCCTTGCTGATTCAAGGATGGAACCATATTCCACTCCAGTCGGACAAGCCGTTTCACAAGCCCGGCATCCAAGGCATAAATCCAGCGGCTCTTCAAGCACTGATAGATCCGTGATTTTTCCTTCGCCAACCATTTTGACTAAATTAATACGTCCGCGCGGTGAATGTGTTTCTATTCGCATAGTTACATATGTCGGGCAGACGGGCAGACAATAACCGCACTGTACACAGCTGTTCGTTTTATTATATTGAAATTCTTCCCTTAGTTCTTCAAGAGATTCTTTCATGTTAACTCAACTCCAATTTCTGCCCCTTTTCGGGGAAAATTTTTCCTGGATTCATGATGTTATTTGGATCCCAAACTTTTTTAATCCGCTTCATCATATCCAGACCGACTGGTCCTAATTCCATTTCCATAAAAGGAGCCTTCATAGTTCCGATGCCGTGTTCGCCTGAAAGCGTTCCGCCAAGTTCAACTGCTGCTGTGAAAATTTCAGCGACAGCTTGTTCTACGCGGCGCATTTCTTCTTTGTCGTTTTTGTCGCAAATAATGTTTGGATGCAGGTTGCCATCACCTGCGTGACCGAATACGACGAGGTGAATATTATATTTATCTCGAATTTCCTGCAATCTTGCGCACATTTGAGGTATTTTGCTTCGTGGTACGGTGGCATCTTCTGAAATTTTGGTCGGTTTTATACGTACGATAGCAGGAGATACCAGCTTTCGAGCTTTCCAGATCTCCGCTTTTTCCGCTTCATTTTTTGGAATGCGAACAGCTCTTGCTCCGACAAGATAACATAGTTCCGCTGCTTGTTTGATCTCATCCTTTAAAGCTAAAGGATGGCCGTCGAGCTCAATGAGAATAATCGCTTCTGCATCTACAGGCAGGCCTAAAGGCTCGTAATTTTCGACCGCCACAATCGAAGCTTGATCCATTAACTCCATTTTGGCAGGCAAAATACCTGACGATAAAATTTTTGAAATGGCGCTTCCCGCATCAACAAGGCTGTCAAATACCGCCATAATGGTTTCGGAAGCGGGCGGCTTTGGAAGAAGGCGCAAAATTGCTTTTGTAATGATGCCTAAGGTTCCTTCTGATCCGACAATGAGTTTTGTTAAATCATAACCGGTTACATTTTTTACAGTGCGTTCGCCAGTATGAATGATTTCACCCTCAGGAGTGATAACCTCCAAACCAATCACATAATCTTTCGTTACTCCGTATTTTAATCCTCTTGGACCTCCAGAGTTCTCAGCTAAATTTCCGCCAATAGTAGACACATGTGAACTGCTTGGATCTGGAGGATACATTAATCCTTTTTTCTCGGCTGCTTTGTGAATATCCGCTGTTAATACTCCCGGGGATACAACGGCGATTAAGTCTTCTTCATGAATTTCAAGTACATCATCTAATACCGATAAATCCAATACCATACCGCCTTTGACAGGCAGCGGGCCACCGCTTAATGATGTGGCTTGACCGCGAGGATAAACTGGGATTTTCTCGCGATTGGCAAGCTTCACAAGGGATGCTAATTCTTCCACGCTCTTTGTTTGAATGACCACATCCGGCAGAAATGTTCCGAAAGAGCCGTCGAATGAATAGCTGAAACGGTCGCTCTCATCAGTGAGTACTTTACCGGTTTTAACTATTGATTTAATCTCTTCAATATGACTCGGTGTAACTACCTTCATATGAATCTCTCACTTTCCAATTTTCTATATCGTATAATCTCTTAAAAGCAGACTTAATTTTTTCTCAGCATTTTTTAAATGGATGAGACATTGGATTTTGGCGAGGTCCGGTTCTTCTGCTTCGATTGCTTGTAAAATATTGTAATGTTCTTGATATACAGCTTTTCGTTTTTGTTTTAACTCCACGTTAGGTCGCAACGTAATCTTTAATGTTTTTTCATAAAGAGAGGATAGATTTTCAAGTGTTTGAATTAAAACTGGATTATGTGTAGCCAAAATAATCGAACGATGGAATTCGATATCGGCCTCTGTTGAAATGTCTCCTTCTTCTAAAGATTCATTTTCCATTGTTTTTAAAATTCGTTTCATTTGCTCTAGCTGTTCAGGTGTACGTCGGAGTGCTGCTAAATATGCTGCTTCCGGCTCCAAAATTTTTCTCATTTCAAATAAATATTTAATGCTGTCCACATCATCGCTCTCAATTCGAATACGCTGTAATAATGATGAATTTGTTGATTCTTCTACATAACTCCCGCCGCCTTGACGCGAGGAAATGACACCTGCTGCACGCAGCATACTTAAAGCCTCGCGAATAGGTACTCTACTTACACCGAATTGAGCAGCCAACTCCATTTCTGTCGGCAGCTTAGAGCCTGGTGGAAATTTTCCGATTTCAATTTGTTTCAATAATTCACGAGATATCATTTGCGAAACTTTTTCTTTTTTGGCCATGACTCCCTCTCCTTTCGTAGTTCTAAAATAGGGAATGGACGAAATTTGTATAACAAATTTATTGATTTATATAACAAATTTATAATAATTTTTTTGAAATTTTAATTTACAACACGCTATTTTATGATTATAATAATCAAAAAAAATAAAAAACACAAGATATACAGTGAAATTTGTATTACTAATTTGTATTACAAATAACAAGTTGTTAGAACATGTTATTTACATTAGGATCCAACACAAAATAGGGACCCTTTATTCTAGTCTGAAAATGTAAACACTTACATTTTATAAGATTTTTTGGCCTTCAGCCTGTGTACTTTAAGGTGTGTTGATTCCTAATTGTAAATAAAGTGAAGTAATTTCGTTTCAATAATTTTCGGAACATTTACTTCATTCAATCTATACAGTTTTTTCTATATTCATTTTAAATTTAGGGGGAGTGGGTATGATGAATGACGCAGTGTCTTTGGAAAAGCAAACAGTGCGAAAAGTAACTATGCGAATTGTTCCGTTTATTATTCTATTGTATATTATTGCGTTCATTGACAGGGCGAATTTAGGCTATGCTGCTTTGGATATGAACGATGCACTTGGGCTGACGAGCCAAATGTTTGGAATTGCTTCCGGCGTTTTCTTCATTAGTTATTTTCTATTTGAAGTGCCAAGCAATATAATGCTGGAACGTGTTGGGGCGCGCAAATGGATTGCCCGTATTCTCATAACGTGGGGAATTGTTGTGGTCTTAACCGGATTTGTTGAAAACGCCATCCATCTATATATACTCAGATTTTTGCTCGGAGCGTTTGAAGCAGGATTTTTCCCAGGCATAATTTTGTATCTTACTTACTGGTTTAGAGCTAAAGAAAGGGCCAAAACAATTGCCATGTTTATGACAGCTATCGCAGTTTCTTATATTATTGGGGCTCCTGTCTCAACATGGATTTTGGACAATATAAATTGGCTCGGGTTGGACGGATGGCGTTGGATGTTCATCCTTGAAGGTATACCGGCCGTTATTTTAGGAATTTTAACGCTCTTCTATTTAACGGACAGCCCTGAACAAGCAAAGTGGCTTACGAATGATGAGAAGAATTGGTTAATTGCAGAATTAAAGAAAGACAGAGAGGCTAATGCTGAGGCAAACTCAAACCATCATGGATTTAAATATGCCTTGACTAATCCTAGAGTATGGTATTTGGCTGTCATTTACTTTACGTTCAACATCGGTTTGTATGGAATCGGGTTCTGGCTGCCGCAAATTATAAAATCACTATCAGATGTATTATCAAACACACAAATTGGATTACTGACGATGATTCCTTATATATTCGGTGCAATTGCTATGAATATTTGGTCTCGCCGCTCTGATCGCTTAGGAGAGAGACGTATTCACGCAGCGATTGCTCTAATCGTCGGATGTGTGGGATTGTTTGGATCGGGAATGATGTCATCTCCTTTCTTGTCGATTTTAATGATGTCAGTAGCAGTTGCGGGAATGTACAGCTTCTATGGTCCTTTTTGGTCTTTAGCGACTCAATTCTTAAGTTCGTCTGTTGCAGCTGTGGGAATTGCTGCCATAAACTCAATTGGAAACTTAAGCGGCTTTGCAGGCCCTTATGCGATCGGGATGATTCAAGATGCTACCGGAAGCGTAAACGTTGCCTTGTTCTTTTTAAGCGCTTCGCTTTTGATTCCAAGCATTCTGCTATTTGCAATGCGGAAGGAACATGCGGGCCAATTGTCCCGTGACATAAATGTAGATCAAAATTAGGTAGTGATTTCTAATTAAAAAATCCCAGCCGCTCGCACACTATAGCTGATGTTTAATCTTGATATTTGCATGAAATTTGACAATATGAAATGTTAGCTGAAGGCCAATAAACAATTCATTTTATAGTGAATGGATTAAAAACATGAACTAAAAAAAGTTTTGAAATCAGGAAAGACTTGTAGAAAGGAAGTTATCAGCAATGTCTTTAATGCCTTATACGTATTTTATGCCTACACGAGTAGAATGTGGTAATGGAATATCTGAAAAAACGGGAGAAATGATAAAGGAATTAGGCGTTAAAAATGTACTCATTGTAACTGATAAAGGGGTAAGAGCAGCCAACCTTTTAGAAGGAATTGAAAAGTCGCTCCATGCTGCAAACGTGAATTATGAAATTTATGATGAGGTAGAGCCGAATCCGTCTGATGAAACGATTCATAAAGGCACTGAATATCTGAAGCAGTATCAAAATGATGCCGTTTTGGCTGTAGGCGGCGGAAGCAGTATTGACACTGCCAAAGGCATCGCAGTGATGGCGAAAAATCCCGGCCATATCTTTGATTATGAAGGGGTAGGAAAGATTGCCATTCCGCCGCTTCCAATCGCAGCTATACCGACTACGGCAGGTACTGGAAGTGAAGTAACGGCCTCAACCGTTGTGACCAATAAAGAAACATTATTTAAATTAGCAGTCATTAGTCCTTATTTATATCCAAAATTAGCTATACTGGATCCGGCTCTTACACTCAATCTGCCTCAGGAAATTACTGCAGCAACTGGCATGGATGCGTTAACTCATGCGATTGAATCGTATACATCCAAGGCAGCCAATCCTGTAAGCCAAGCATTAGCTATTCACGCTGTTAAAATGATTGGCGAAAATTTAACGAAAGCCTACTTTGTGGGAACAGATATAAAAAGTAGAGAAAACATGCTGGTTGCATCCATGATTGCTGGAATAGCCTTTGCGCAGTCTCGGTTAGGAAATGTGCATGCGATTTCACATACTTTTGGAGGAGTTTTTAATATTCCGCATGGAATTGCAAACGCAGTGCTTTTACCTTTTGTGATGAAATTCAATTTGCCTGCGTGTCCAGAAAAGTTCAAAGATATAGCGGCCGCTTTAGGGAAGGATGTTACCGGTTTATCTACTATTGAGGCCGCTGAAGAAGCAATAAACGCTGTCATTGAAATGAATCGAACGATGAAAATTCCACTCAATATAAAAGACCTGGGTGTATCAAAAGAATTGATTCCGAAATTAGTGGAGGATTCGATGAGAAGTGGAAATGTGCATGTAAATCCTAGACTGACAAGGCCGGCCGACATTCAATTAATCATTGAGAGAGCTTATGACGGTATTTTAGAAGAGTTCTAATAATAGAGAGAATAAACGATTTAGTTTACAAAATCAGGTTTCTTATCATCATATTTCATGCTTTTATGTAATGCGGAGAAACGGACTTCCGGCGCATGGATGCTTTTCAATCTTCTTCGTTGTCGCGAAGCGGATTATTTGATGTGGACTTTCTAGTATATTTTGCTGAAATCCTAGTTACACAGATTGTCAATTGTCAATGGAAAAATTGATGTGATGGGTATAGTGGAAAATAGCAGCCTTAGTGGTTCATGTCGTCTAGCTGCTTCTTAAACAGGGAATAAAGGCATTGTAAAAATCGAATGGTTGCGATTTTCTGTTGTCTAAAAATCGATTATTCTCATTTTGCGAAATCATCGGGAGTTTGAATCTTTTTCAAACCTCCAAACTTCAATCTTAAAGCTCCAAAAAAGAAGTTCAAAGGATTCTATGACCTTCTTATACATTAGCCGCAGAACGAATGTGTTCTCTATGTGTTGTTTTAGAAAATTGTTGAAGCATCGATGTAAAGCACAGCTTTGTGATAAATGAACAAGCTTGATTGGGGTGGCTCTTCATAAAGGACAAAAAATACACAGAGAAAATGATGATGAGTTTATTTGAAATGGCAACTCTTTTAGGTTTGAGTTTCACTTAATAGTTGGTGAAAAACAAGTACAGAATGGAAAAATTCCACTGCTGCAAACTTAAGCTTTAATTTGCAATCATAAGGAGGGTTAACCGTGTTAAAAACTAATTCTTTAGTTGATTTAACAGATCTAAAAATGTATGTGAACGGCGAATGGATAGAGGCAAAAGACGGAAAGACCATTTCAGTTATGAATCCTTCGACAGGAAAAACGATAGCGAATGTCCCCAATGGCGGTCGTTTCGAGACGCGCCAAGCGATTGAAGCGGCAGAGCATGCCTTTAAAAGCTGGTCGAAATTAACTGCAAACGATCGTGCGCAATATTTGCTGAAATTGCGGGATTTGATGCATGAATACAAAGATGAATTAGCGGAAATCGTCAGTTTGGAAATGGGAAAACCGATAACGGAAGCAAAAGGGGAAGTAGTTTTTGCCGCCAGCTATTTAGAATGGTTTGCTGAAGAGGGCCGCCGGATTTATGGAGAAACGATTCCTGCATCTGTTCCGAATAAAAGATTGCTAGTGATCCGTCAGCCAATCGGCGTGGTGGCCGCTATTACCCCTTGGAATTTTCCGTTGGCTATGATGACAAGAAAGCTAGGCCCTGCTTTGGCAAGTGGGTGCACAGGAATCGTGAAGCCTGCGAAGCAATCTCCAATCAGTGCCATTGCTTTTTGCAAATTAGTCGAAATGGCAGAGATTCCTCGCGGAGTCATCAATCTGGTAATAGGCAACGCGGGTCCGATTTCGGATGAAATTTTCGAAAATCCAATTGTAAGAAAAATTTCTTTTACCGGATCGACTGAGATCGGAAAATTACTGGTGACAAAGTCGGCTTCTCAATTGAAACGGCTATCGCTCGAACTGGGCGGGCATGCACCGTTTATCGTTTTTGAAGACGCTGATTTAGAGGCGGCTGCTTCTGGTGCAGTGGCAAGTAAATTTCGAAATACAGGACAAACTTGTGTTTGTGCCAATCGAATTTACGTTCAGCGTTCCGTTTTAGACAAGTTTTCGGAAATTTTCGTGAAAAAGGTGCAAGCATTGAAAGTTGGAAATAGTTTAGATCCAAGCGTTCAAGTAGGACCTCTCGTAAGCTCTGAAGGGTTAGAAAAGGTAGAAGAGCATGTCCATGATGCTTTGGCAAAAGGAGCCCGCGTTCTTTGCGGTGGACAAAGAATCGGAGGAGAATTGTCGGAAGGATTGTTCTATGAACCAACCGTATTAGCTGGAGTCAACACAGATATGCTGATTACAAAGGAAGAGACATTTGGGCCTGTCGCTCCGATTATTCCATTTGATACAGAAGAGGAAGTCATTCAATATGCCAATAATACCGAGTACGGCTTAGCAGCATATTTTTATACGCAAAATATCAGCCGAGCCGTTAGAGTTTCGGAAGCATTGGAATTTGGCATCGTCGGTTTGAACGATTCGATTCCTGCTGTCGCCCAAGCGCCATTTGGAGGCGTGAAAGAGAGCGGAATAGGCCGAGAAGGGGGACACCATGGAATAGACGAATATTTAGAAGTTAAGTATATTTCGATGGGTGTTTAAACGGGTCTAATGCAAAAGGAAGATAAATAGATAAGAAGCAGATTCATCCGTTTAGGGCAGCAGCCTGAACAGCTTTTCTGCACATTTTTGGCATAGCAGCCCTTGATGAATCTGCTTTTTTATTCATTTTTACAAATTGGACGGAAAAGGAATTTTCCTTCTTTAAGTGCAGCCGCCGAAAGATGTCTTGTAAAAAATTTTTAATAGACGATGCGAAGAATGAAACATAAATTGATGTGGGGTCATACTTGGGCTTCCTCGAATTCGAGTCAGCGGTCTACAATACATTGAATGGAAAAAATGAATGTACAACAATTAAAACATAGCAAGTGATAGACCAATATTTACAGCTTTTGAAGCAATAACGACTCATAAATTCGAATGCGCTGCAGCTGCAAGCGCTGCCTGCCCGAGACTAATGCCGCCGTCGTTAGGCGGAACTTCTTCACCGGCCCAGATATGCATATCGCTTTCAAAAAATAACTCTTTCAAATCAGCTAACAAAAGCGAATTTTGAAATACGCCGCCGGACAACACAACAGTGTCAATTTCATAAGCCGCTCCTAAAGAACGAACACTTCTAAATATGCCTTCTGCGACGCTTCGATGAAATGCGCGAGCAATCACCGCTGCATCTTTTCCTTTTAGACGGTCTTCTGCCATTTCCTTTAAAAAAGGACGGTAGTCTAGCTCTTTTCCATTCCACGGGAAAGAATATACCTTCTCTAATGGAGCTGTACGTGCTAAATGCTCCAGCCAAATGGCTGCCTGTCCTTCAAATGAGATAGGACCGGTAAATCCTAAAAGGGCCGCTGCTGCATCAAACAAACGGCCGACGGACGTTGTTGGAAAGGTGCGCAATTGTTTCTCTACCATCTTCACTGCCGTGAAAAATCGTTCAGGAAACGAAAGCTGCTTGCCGACATTTATTGCCCATTTCGGATCATCCACAAAGAAACCAGCCAGCGCTTGAAGCGGCATGCGTGCCGCCGCATCTCCGCCAGGAAGCATGGCGTAACGAAGATGTCCGCGCCGTTTTAGACCTTCCGCAGCGCTTCCGACAAACAGCTCGCCGCCCCAGATCGCTCCATCGTCGCCAAAACCTGTTCCATCAAACGTCACTCCGATCACCCGTTTGTCCAATGCATTTCGCTCCGCCAGCACGGACGCCACATGAGCGCGGTGGTGCTGGATGCCAATATGTTGATAAGCTTCTAGATTGTGGGCAAAGGCGGTAGATTGGTAGTCGGGATGAAGATCGTACGCCACAATCGTTTCTTGCAATCGAACATCATACATCGACAAAAGATCATGGACCGTTTGCTCAAATGACATATATGCTTCGTATTTCATTAAATCTCCTAAATGTTGGCTCATGATCGCCTGTCCGTTGACCACTAATGTAATGGTATTTTTTAGGTCAGCTCCAACCGCAAGTACAGGCCGATCACTGGGCAATTGGGCAGCAGGAAGCGGCGCATACCCCCGCGCCCGCCGAAGTACAGTAGGGCCAAATGGGCTGACGCGAACGACGGAATCATCGACGCGGCGGGCAATAGGGCGCTCCCCAATAAGCCATGCGTCCGCGATGCCTTCAAGTGCCTTGATCGCTTCTTCATCATCATAGATGATCGGTTCACTGGAACGGTTAGCACTTGTCATTACAAGCACTTCTGGTGCGTCGAAATGAAACAGCAAATGGTGGAGAGGGGTGTATGGAAGCATTACTCCTAAATCGGAATTATCAGGAGCTACTCCCGGCAGCAATCGGCGAGCCTGTGCCAACACGATGGGTCGGGCGGAAGATGTAAGGAGATTTTCTTCTTCCGCACATATATCGATAAACGACCTTGCTGTCTCGAGATCTTTTACCATTAAGGCAAACGGCTTTTCCCCGCGTCGCTTCCGCCTTCTAAGCTCCCATACCGCTTCTTCGTTTTCAGCATCACACGCCAAAAGATAGCCGCCAAGCCCCTTGATCGCAACGATGCGCCCAGAACGAAGGAGCTCGGCCGTTTTTTTGATTGCTTTTTCATCACCATGTATTTCTCCATCCTGTCCCTGCACATGATAATGAGGACCGCAATCGGGGCAAGCAGTTGGCTGCGCATGAAACCGTCGATCCGCCGGATCATAATATTCCACTGAACAAGCCGGACACATAGACCACATATGCATTGTCGTATAAGGCCGGTCATACGGCAGCCGCTCAATGACCGTATATCGTGGACCGCAATCCGTGCAATTGATGTATGGATAAAGGAATCGGCGGTTAGCTGGATCAAACAATTCTGACAAGCATTTCGGACAAACCGCAAGATCAGCAGGAATTTGCACTGTCGGCCGATTATGGAGCGTGCTGGCCAAAATTTCGAAATCAGCTGCTTCTTGTAAAGGCGCATCTTTAATTTCCAAATTGGTTATTTTAGCTGAGGAAGGGTATCGATCTGTAATTTCTTGAACAAATTGTTGAATGGCATCTGCGTCCCCTTCCACATGAATCTCCACGCCGCTTTCTCCATTGCGCACCCATCCGCTGAGCTTCCACCGCTTTGCTTTACGAAAGACAAAAGGACGAAAACCGACCCCTTGCACAACACCATATATGCAAATACGCTGCGCTATTTTCATGATGAATCACCTGCTTTCGTTATAAAACGGGAGATTTTGGAGCTTTCGAACAGATAAATAGAGCTCAGTGGACCGTCCGAACTTTGAATAAGAAAACATTGTCCGTTGAACTTAATGCGCTGGCATTTAGCTTTGTTCTCGCATTCTGAACTGAAGGCGTATACATAACAGAACTTTTCATGCCGACATATTCCACTTTCCTAGAGATGTATCCGTTTATTTTGCACGTATCTTACCTAAAGAGAAGAGAGGGGGCGCCCGTTTAAGAAAACGGCTTCTCCTCCTTTGCGGACGGTAATGCAACCATGCATCCGCGGCCGGAAACTCCTATTTGAATGACCTGCCCGTCTTCTACTAAGACTGGAACAGTACCTCCTCCCGTCAAAACAACAAGCTGCTTCAATGCCGCTTTGTCTTCTTCGACATCATACTCGACAAATTCTTTTCCGTCCCATAATAAACTTTCCCGCAATTCCTTCGTGTAAGGACATCCTTTCGCACCATAAAGCTCCAGCATTATTTCTCATCCTCCAAAGAGATGATTTATTATTAAGCATTTTCATGATTGATTAACAGATGCGAGGCAACGGATCGCCAATCAGCATATCGATCAAGCGTGTACCTCCATATTGAGAACGTGCTAAAACTGCTTTTTTTGGCTCTGCTTGTATTTCACCAATGCGCTTCGCATTCTCCCCGCCCGGCATGCTTCTAAGTGTTTTTAATGCGATATCGGCGTATTCAGGCGAAATGACGGCAAGAAACTGCCCTTCATTGGCAATATGAAGGGGATCCAATCCTAAAATTTCGCAGGCACCGCGCACTGCCGGGCGAACTGGAATTGCCTCTTCATCGAGTATAACAGCTACTTGAGCGTCTCTTGCCAATTCGTTTAATGCCGTAGCTACACCGCCTCGGGTTGGATCGCGCAGCCATCTAAGCCCCGGCGCCGCCGCCTCAATAAGTGCCGATACGAACGGCCAAACCGCCCGAGTATCGGAAGTAAGGTCAGCTTCTAAATCCAACTCCCCTCTAGCCAAGAGAACGGTAATCCCATGATCACCAATTGCACCAGACAAAATGACATGATCACCCGGTTGAACGTTTCTGGACGAAAGAGAAACGCGCGGATCGGTAAGGCCGATACCGGCTGTCGTGATGTACAGACCGTCCGCTTTTCCGTGCTCCACTACTTTCGTATCTCCCCCGACCACAGGCACTCCGACACGTTGAGCTGCCTTGGCGATAGCCGCCACCTCCCGTTCCAACTCCGACGTTGTCAATCCCGCTTCGATAATAAGTGTTGTCACCAAAGCCAACGGCTTTGCTCCTCCCATCGCCAAGTCGTTTATAGTCCCATTGACGGCAAGTTCGCCGATAGATCCCCCTGGGAAGACGAGTGGATTGACAACAAAGCTGTCTGCAGTAAACGCCAATCGGCTCCCATTTGCCTCAACATATGCCGCATCATTTAATTCTGCTGGTTTGTCCCCCATCATATAGGGAACCAACAGTCCTTCGATCAGTCTTCTGCTGGCTTTCCCACCAGCGCCATGAGCCAATTCGATATAAGAATCAGTAAAATTCACTTTGGCTGTCTTCATGCTTGTTCCTTCCTTTCTTCCTGATGCAACGATTAATTAAGAAGTTCAGTGAGCGTCTCCCAAATCATATAACGTCTGAAAGTAAGCTGATGAACCCTGCCACTGCCCGAAATCGAAACGCATTGTATTTCACCTAACAGGGAAAACAATCTATATAATTTCCTCTTTTTTTATTCACCCACTGCTTCTTGCAAATGAACGTAATGATAATAGGCGGCGCATGCCCCTTCTGACGACACCATAAGAGCTCCCACCGGATGTTCCGGAGTGCATTCTTTGCCAAACAGCTGACATTGATGCGGCTTCAATATACCTTTTAATACTTGTCCGCAAGGCGCCATTTGCGGATCACTCACACGAGATCCCTCGACTTGGAAACGAACTTCCGCATCCCACTTGGCGAATTCAGGCCGCAATTTGAGCGCAGACTGCTGAATAGCCCCAAGTCCCCTCCATTCAAAAAGAGAGCGGACTTCAAAAACTTCTTTCATTACATCAAGTGCAGACATATTTCCTTCGTAAGGAACGACGCGGCTATATTGATTTTCTACTTCAAACCGCCCCTCGCGCATTTGTTTTACAAGCATGAGGATCGATTGCAGTAAATCGAGCGGTTCAAAACCGGAGATAATTATCGGTTTTTGGTATTTTTTTGCGATGCTTTCATAAGGACGGGCGCCGATTACAGATGAAACATGACCAGGTCCGATAAACCCATCAATGCGCATATCCGGAGAATCCAATATTGCCTGCATTGCCGGTATAATTAGGACGTGATTGGAAAATACAGAGAAATTGGGCACATCCAATTCACGTGCGCGCATGAGCGTCAATGCTGTTGATGGGGCGGTAGTTTCAAAGCCAATCGCGAACAGCACAACTTGCCGGTCAGGATTCTTCATCGCTATGTTTAAAGCATCTAAAGGGGAGTACACCATACGTATATCAGCCCCTTTAGCTTTTAGTTCGAGAGGCGTTCCATGTTTCCCGGGAACGCGCATTACATCACCGAATGCGGTAAAAATGACGTTCTGCTGCTTGGCAATCGAAAGTCCATTGTCCATACGTCCCATTGGAAGAATACAGACAGGGCATCCCGGTCCATGGACAAGCTCAATGTTTTCAGGCAGCAGATTCTGCAATCCAAATCGAAAAATCGAAAAGGTATGTCCTCCGCAAACCTCCATAAAACGATAGTGATAATCTGGATCGACGAGACGGTGGATTTCTTCCGATATTTTGCGGATTAATTCCGGATTGCGAAACTCGTCAACATATTTCATCGTCGTCATTAAACTGCACCTCCTAAAATTAGATCAACAACGACTGCCTGCATGCATATCGTCTTTTTCGGAACGGGTTTTGATTGACCAATCATATGCCTTTTGTTGCCTTAAGTCTCCAGCGCTGTGTATTAACATGTTTAAACTTTTTCGTTATCAAATTGGTAACCTTGTACTTCCTCGATCGCTTCATCCGATTCATTTAACATGCTTAGCAAATTCAATTGTTCATTTGCTTGTTCTTCACTGATTTTGCTCATCGCAAATCCCACATGAATAAGCACCCAATCTCCAAGAAGGAGATGTTCATTTTTTAATAAGTCAATGTTAATTTTGCGGCGCACACCGCAAACATTCACCACAGCATAATGGCGGTCACCATCTAACATTTCTACAATTTGGCCTGGAATAGCTAAACACATAGATGAATCGCTCCCCCCGATTTGCAATAAATATGAAAATTTAGATATTTTATTGTCCGTAAAGAAAACTAGAAGTTCATTCGAACACTGAAACTTTTGTTAAAGATTCTTTAGAACAATCATGTAAATTCAAGGCGCCAAATGATCACGCGGTTATTTCCTGAATCAGCAATTGCCAGACGATTTTGATGACACCAAATCCCGTACGGCCAGCAAAGTGAATCCCTTGTTACGGCTTTCCAGCGATTTTCTCCCATTCCTTCGAAATCTGCTTGGCCAATAACATACGAAGCAGGATGATACGCTCCTTTTCGCGGCGACTCAGTAAAAAGAAGGATGCGGTTGTTTGCCGTGTCAGCCACCGCTAGCAAATTGTCGTATTGTGCGATTCCGTAAGGAAACCGGAAGCGCCGGGGTCCTTGCGGTACATGTGGAAGTTCAAATGACTGAGTAAAATCTTGTTGACCGAGAACTAACTCAGCTGGGCGGTCCGTCTCTGGAGGCGGCGTATAACCAAGAATGCGGTGATTGCCCGCATCGGCAACGTATAACGTATTTCCGTCGCCGGCAAGAGCGTGCGGCCAGCGATACGTATCCGTTCCTACGCCTTTTCCCCTATTCTCACTGTTTACATAACCATTCGGTTGACCAAGAATGACATCAGGAACACGCCCATCTTCCGGTAAACCTTTCCATCCCAAAACTCGGCGATTCCCCGTATCCGCTACGTAAAACCATTCATTAATGTATGCAAAATTATATGGCCAATAAAATCCAGTCGGACTAACTTTTCCTCCTCGATTAGGGGATGTCCCTGACAGATCCTCTTGTCCCAAGACATAATCGGGAGGCTGGTTATTTATTTTCGGCAATGTTTCCCAAATGAGCAGACGATGGTGCCAAGCATCTGCGACAAATAGCTTTCCTTCAATGACCGCAACGCCAGTCGGGAGATGAAACAGCTTTGGTCCTTCTGTTTCAAAATCAGGCTGACCTAACACGATGTCAGCTGGCGCATGATCATTTTCCGGCCAGCTGTACCAAATGAGTACGCGATGGTTGCCGCTGTCGGCCGCCACTACAATATCATCGTCTACATACACTCCCCTTGGTGCATAAAGATGAATCCTGTTTGGATGGGCAGGGGGCAGCACAAGACCGCCTGGGGCCGGTCCCCCTAACCACCGTTCGGGATATGCGGTTAACTTAATCGTATCCATATTTTTTCATCCTCTACCCGAACTGGAAATGGTTCTAGCTGCACGTGAGGTGCCGTCATGCATTCCCCGGTGGATAAATCAAAACGGAAGCCGTGCCATGGACAAGTAATAATAGAGTTGTCCACCAGTCCTCCGTCAAGAGACATCCCCATATGAGGGCATTGATTGCGAAATGCCATTACTTTTCCTTCTAAGCGAACCAGCAAAACATCGAGCTTCTCATGCGAAAAGCGAACAGGACTCCCTTCTTCCAGTTCCGAAGCGGATGGACCTTGCACCCATCCGTTTTGTTCTAAATTTCCAGTATCATTCATAGCGTGAAATGGCATGTAGCCGGAGGTCACTTCCTCTTCGACCATGACAACATGTTCAATTTCTGGAACGCGGGCTTTAATTGCTTCCTCAATCCCATTTTTCAACGTCATAGCGGATAGCGAGCAACCGGAACAAGCTCCTTGAAGGCGGACATAAACTGTATTTCCTTCCACTTTAACTAGCTCCACGCCACCTCCGTGGGAACGCATATAAGGACGCACTTCTTCTAACGCGGCGGCGGTACGGGTAAATAAATCTTGTTTAATGATTCCGTGCATCAAAAACATCGCATAAATAGAAGGGTCTTCTGCAGCTTTCAACAGCAATTCTTTTCCCGCCTCCGTTTCACGAAACGTGCGAACGAGTTTTCTAAGAGCATGTTCGTGAAAGGCTTCAATGGCTTTTTTCAATTCCATTGCTTTCATCCGAGCGTCTTCTGGCAGACCCTTTATCGAGTCCAGCACGCGATCCACCCGTCCAGCCAAAGCTTGAAAATCCTCTTCCTGCTGAACTTTCATTTTCACTCACCTCCAAAAGCCAATGTTTGCTCCAGAGCTTCTTCGGTTTTCCGATATAATAAAGCGGCAAATGTTTGTTTGGCCATCTCCTGCAGCATTTCTTCAACCGTATTACGGTCAACAATGTTAATAAAATCATTGACGCGATGATTGGCTAAAGCCTGCAAAATGAGGCAAGAGCCCGCTGGATTATCAAGAAGGGCATCGCGAAAGAAAGCGTCCACAAATTCGTTCAGCCAAATTCCCTCACTTTGAGGATTTGCGCGAAGCCGTTCCAGAGCTTTTTGAGCTCCTTCATTGCGCTGGATGATACGTTCACAAAAGCGGTCAACCGCCATACCCAACAAAAGATTAAAATATTGCTGTTCGTGGGGATTCATGCAATCCTTCCTCTCTTTCGCACATTTTACTGTTCCATTTTTTCATTGACTGCTGCTTGCTTCCGCTTAAGGGCAATTTCCGCTAATACGTCTTCGATGGCACTCGCTGCCTCATGCTCTCCATATTTACGAAACAATTGACTGGCCTCTTCCAACCGAGGTACCGCTCGGGAAAACGCACCTAGATGTGCCAACGCATTCCCTTGATTAGCTAAAACGCGGGCATATGCTATTGGATCGTCTTTAGAGCGGCGTACTTCGAGCACATCTTCATAAAGAGCTACTGCTTCCCAAAGATTATCTTCAAGATGAGAGGATTTTACATGTTGCAGCGCATTGGCTAGATTGACCGTGGCGCTTGCCCAAAGCTCAGGGTGTTTATCTTTTTTAAAAATGCGTAAAGACTCTCTTAATGACTGGATCGCTGTCGCTGTGCGCAAATAGGTGCTGCGGTCTAAAGACGGAATGGCTAAATACGCTAAAGCAAGATTCATATGAACGGTAGCATACTCTTCTGGATAAGTGTCTTTCCGATATACTTTTAGTGCTTCATGATAACATCTGACTGCTTCTAGAAGAGAACCTTTCCGTCCATCGGCGCCAGTTTGATGTACTGTGCCTAATTGAAACCACAGTTCAGCCCTTGCTTCCTGAAAGGAAGACGTTTCTAAAAGAGAGAGGGCTTTCCGGTATCCTTCTACTGTCTCCTTCCCGCAATCACCAAGCATTTGTTTTGTCGCCGCATATTCCGCGTAAAGGCGAGCGGAAAAAACAGGTGACACGTTTTCTACTGTAGCGGCGGCTTCGGAAAGAAGCGAAAGCCCAGTCGGCCAATCCTTTTGTTGAAACGCGTCGTACGCTTGAGTCGCCAATAAAAACGCCCGTATTTCTCCTGACGCATCGCCAAGCGGTGGGGGAGTTTCAAACAGTTTCAGGCGCCACGCCGCTGCATCCAAAAGCAAGGAGAAATCGTCTGGGAGCACTTCTTTGGCTAAAGTGTATGTATATGTTTGTGGATCTAAAATAAATCGGTTATAAGCAGCTTCCGGTCCTTCCGGCAATAATGTTAGCACCTCGTCTTCGCTTTTTCCCTCAATCGCCGCAGCAAAAAAACGCCAGTTCTCCGGCCAACGATCAGGAAAATGTCCGCGGAGAAGAAGGGATATGAATTGATCTGCATTTGGAACAGGTGGTAGAAGAAAAAAACCTGCCGCTCCAGGAAAAACACCGATTGGCTGTGGCTGCAGCACTGTTATTCCCCCTTTTAAAAACTGTAATTGGAAAAACAACGAAACCTCTAAATAACTAAGATCGGCATGTTCTAACGTACTAACGATTATTGTGCAATTACTCACTCTCGTTTCATTTAGTATGGATATCATCTTATCGTCCTGTCGGCCAGGTCCAAAACTGTTTCTTCATCATGACCATTCAAGTCAAGGGATGAAGCGGCTTATATACTTTTACTTCTCCGACATCGCACAGGAGCAAAAAAGTGGCATGCGAAGCGCTCCATATCGTTCATCCCATACAGCGTCACGAATTCCCGGCTGCACACCTTCGGGCAAAATTTCTTGGACAAACATGCTTCGATCTCCACGAGAATTGCGCAGTTTTAACAGCAATCCGCCCGCTCCCAAATGACTTACCGGCATCACCCACAGTTCTTCGCCACGTATTAAAACGATGGCTGTTCCTGTAGGAAACCGCACCGTTTCTTCGGCGGGAATATGAAGATAGCCAGTTGGTGTCAGTTCAAGCTTCACTTTTTTTCCCTCCTAAGCGCTGAAGCAGCTCATCCGCTAAACGATCTAAGGCATTGTCCACCGTTCGAGACAATCCAAATCCGTACGATATGTTTTCGGCTTCGATCAGGAAAACGGTCACTTTCTTCGGGAAGCGGCTTTTTAAAAGCCATCGGCCTAAGGCAATCGCATGATCCCAGCGGAAATCGTGAAGATTAACATCTTTTAGCGGAGGAGTTTCCACCTCTTCACCTGGAATTTCAAAAATCGTGCCCGGTTCATCTCCTGATTTACAGGCATCTACTAGAATCAGCTCCTCTGCATCCCCGATTTGAAAAGCTACATCCATGCCAGCAGTTCCGCCATCAGCCAAACGGACTCCCGGTGGGACCCCATGTTCCCACAATTTGCGGATCAACATGGGTCCCGCCCCATCATCACTTCGCAGCAAATTGCCACATCCAATAATCATAACGTTCATACAAAATTCCTCCTTCTGCAGGCGTACCGTTCCCATTACCATTCTTTGTCTGTTTTACTCGACTATTAGTTTTACAGTTGTATATGAAACGTCTGCTGATATGCTTGCACTGCAGAAAAACACGTCACTTAAAGTTGCATATTAGAGATATCAGCATATATTTATCACTTTATATTTGGCTAACTCTTTATGCGACTTGGCATCATAAGCATGAACGGTGCAAACAAGGCATGAATCATAGCTTTGGGCAATATGAGCCAATTCGACCGGATCTTCAGGATTCTTAATAGGTACGCCGATCATCGCTGTTTCGATAGGTCCGCGCTGACCGTGACGATCACGCGGTCCAATGTTCCATGCTGTCGGAGTGACGACTTGATAATTTTCAATTTTTCCATCTTTAATTTGAATCCAGTCAGCCAAAGCGCCGCGGGCTGCTTCTGTAGCTCCGAATCCGCGTCCTTCAGGCAATTCTTTCGGCTTGATGTAAAATTTTTCGTTTAAATCGATTTGCTTCAACCACTTCTTCATGCGTAAATAATATTTCGCGGCTTCGTGAAGGCGAGCCAACACACGCACCATCGAACTTGGCCCGATTTCTTTAATCAAGTTCAAAAAGAGAGGATCATAATCTTGCCACTCCTCAGCACCAGAGCGGCCAGCAATTACTTGGCGGGCCAACGGACCTACCTCCAGAGGAGTTTCTCCGATGCCTGGAATATCATACCGCGGTGCTTTAGCAAACGTATATTTTCCTTCTTTTTGCCCTTCGATCGGATCCACCGGATCGGTTACTCCTTCAAATGGGTGGTAAGAACCGCTGCCGCGATAGAAAGAATGGGTATGATCCTCACGTATCCGTGCTTGATCAAAATCATGGAAATTTTCCCCATCAAATATTCCCGAACGGGAAATCAGCGCTGCGTTGCGTCCTTCAATCGTCGGATAGCGGTATTGCTGCGGGTTAAAAAAGCTTCCAGTGGCTAAATAGCGGCCCGGCCCCGCTCCGTATTTGTCCAATCCGATTTCCATGCTATAGCGAATGAATAAGCCAAGATCAGAATTGCGATGCTCTGGCTTCTCATCCAGCCATGCAAGAACATCGTCCCAAGTCTTGTTTTCCAGCCAGCGTTCAGCGGAACAACCAAGAAGAACTTTCTCCAGCCAGTTTTCCCGATAATATTCCAAAATCGAGATAGAGCGAGTAATATCGGACAATGTCGGCGAGCTGACAACGCCTCCCGGAACCATGAAGCTGGAATGCGGCCATTGTCCGCCAAAGATCGCGTAAATTTCCACCGGCTTAGCTGAAACAGTGACGCCAATCTCATAATGCTCTCCCTCAAAAGGAGCCCAACGGCGAACCACTTCATCGTACAGCTTAGAAGAAGCGTAATGTCGATGTGTTAAACCAATTGCGAACAAAGCATAAAACCAACGCGGAATGCTTTGAATCGTTTCCGCCGCTTGAGCAATATTGCGGATGAGCGTAGCATTCGGCGGTACTTCCGTCCCCCAAGCCGTATCGAGCGCATAAACTGCTTTCGTGAGATGGCTGCCGCCGCAAATGCCGCAGATCCGAGGAGTAACAATCAAACCGGCCTGCGGATCTTTTCCTTTTAAAATCATCTCGAAACCGCGGAACATCGTTGCTTCCGTCCAAGCATCTACAACAACGCCATCATCAATGGCTACTTTTACATCCAAATCTCCTTCTACACGACCGAGGGAATGTACTTTAATTTCCAGTTTGTTTGTTTTTACAATAGCCTCTTGCTTTTTCATGTTCTTTAGGCACCTCGTTTCTAAAATGGTTTCCATTAAAAGATATCTGAATCACAGTAAATGGAAATCGTCGATTTCAAACATACAAAATAACTTTCTTCATGCCTTTGTGTAGACGAGACGGTCACTTTTTCCGTTAAGCAACATCAACAAACGGCTTATTCGTGCTTCACCTATGTTCGGTTCCCACTAGATGCTGATGATAAAAGTCGTGATTTTCGTTAATGATCACGGAACAAGCTTCACGTCTTTGTGTAGATAGTCACTTTTTCCGTTAAGTAAGATCACAAACGGCTTATTGGTGCTTCGCTCATATCCGGTTCCCACTAGATGCTGATGACAAAAGTCGTGATTTTCGTTAATGATCACGGAACAAGCTTCACGTCTTTGTGTAGATAGTCACTTTTTCCGTTAAGTAACATCACAAACGGTTTATTGGTGCTTCACTCATATTTGATTCCACTTCATCTTGATGACAAAAATCCGAATTTCGTTAATATCACGGAACAAACATATCTTCTTTCGCCCATTTCGGCGCCACAGCACGTGCCAATGCCGCATTCACAGAGTAGCTGAGCGGATCGGTGCCTTGTGGTACTTCTTTTGGAATTGAGCCGAGAACTTTTTGCGTTTTAAATACTGTTCCAGGTGCTAGGTCAAAGAACGGGAACTGAGGCTCCGTACAGCCAATACAAGGCATTCCTGCCCGAGTTTTGGAAGATTGACGGTTCCAAAGAATGCGGTTGCATGGCGAATGAGTCATTGGACCTCGACAGCCTTGCTCATAAAAGAGACATCCTTTTCGCGTACCTTGTCCGAACTCTTCCACCGGCTCTTTCCACTCGAAATACTGCACACGCGTACAGCCCGTTTGGGTAAACGTTTTAAAGAACGTTTGCGGACGTTGAAGATCGTCTAAAACAACATCTTCCAAACGGCCAGTAGCAATGGCTACAAGAATTTGCGTCACCCAGTCGGGATGAGCCGGACAACCAGGAATGTTAATGACTGGAAGTCCACCTTTCGACCGGAACTGTGTACCAAGAAATCCCCCGCGTTCTTCTTTCATATATTGAAGACCAATCGATTCAGACGGATTTGGTTTTGTCGCCGGAATTCCACCCCAGCACGCACAATCACCGATTGCGACAACGTATTGCGCTTTATGGGCGAAATCCCAAATCCAGTTTTTTTTCGGACGGTCCATAAGCATATCATAGTGCCCTGTTCCGTCAGGTCCCTGAATAATTGTCCCTTCTACCACCAAGATATCCAGCGGGATTTCGTCATTGAGAATTTGCTCATAAAGGCGGCGAACTTGCTCACCGAACTCCATCGACAAAGAATGGTGATACAAAATGTTAATGCCAAAATCGGTTACTAAATCAATGACCGTTGGCTCTTCCGCATTTAAAAATGATTGAGTGTTTCCATTGCACGCACCGCCGTGCATCCAAAGGAGATTCACCATTTTCTCCACCTCCAAAAAGTTTTGGGCAAGATTTTTCAATTTCAATACCTTTACGCAACGAAAGTCAGAATGTTCTGATATTTTAAAATACATCTTCGTATAGACGCTCTCCTGTTTAGATGTCTCACTGGTGTTTGGCGACTTGTCGGCTTGATTCAAATCGTTTTCTATTTCAACCAAACAACTCAAAATCATAGTCTTTCGCAGCGTTCTATTCATCTAAAATTTTGCTTATAGAGAGCCGGACGAATGAATAAATGCTGATTTATCCGCTTCCAGCTGTGAAATCCATTCGTCAATTCCTTCTCCTGTGCGAGCAGAAACTTCGTGAATGCGAATGCCAGGGCGCACCTCATTCAATGCTTCATAAAATCGTTTTCGCTGAAAATCTACCGCTTCCGCTAAATCAATTTTTGTGATAATCGCCGTATCAGCACTGTTGACAATAGTCGGATATTTTACCGGTTTATCCTCGCCCTCTGTCACGGAAAAAAGAACTACACGCTGGTTTTCTCCCAAGTCATAACTTGCGGGACAGACGAGATTTCCAACATTTTCGATAAAAAGGAAATCAAATGTTTCCAACTCCCAATCTTGCAACGTTCGCTCAATCATTTCCGCTTCCAGATGGCAAACTGTGCCAGTAGTAATTTGGCGCACTTTTGCTCCACTTTGCCGCAAGCGGTCCGCGTCGTTTTCAGTTGCTAAATCGCCAACTAAAGCGGCTGTTCGATAGCGTTTGCCAAGGCGGGTAAGCACTTCTGTAAGCAGCGTCGTTTTTCCCGCTCCAGGACTGGAAACGAGATTGACGACATAAACGCCCACATTTTGAAACCGCTTTCTTAATTCTCTAGCAAGGAGATCATTTTTCTTCAAAACATTCTGGCGAATTTCAACAATTCGAGGATTTAAGGTCAAATCATGCATTTTCTTCTCCACCTTCCAAAGCGTACAATTCCATCTCTCGTCCCGCAAGGACTTGGCCAGTTTTTGTGCCGCACGTAGGACAGCGCATAGGAAGCGGTTCAGGCAAAATCCGTTCTTCTTGGCAGTTGGGACAGAAAATGGTCACGGGGACATCTTCAATAATAAGTTTAGCCCCTTCCAACGAAGTTCCCTGAACAACCACATCAAAAGAAAATTCTAAGGCTTCTTTTACGACACCTGATAATACTCCAAGCTTTAAAAACAGCGCTTTAACTTTCTTTATTCCCGAATTTTCCGCCGCTTCTGCCGCCAATTCAACTAAGCTTTGGGCAATAGACAACTCATGCATCGCTGAGCTCCTTCGATAAGTTTCGTGCAAAATTAAGGACGAAATTAAGTGCAGGCTGTACTTCCGGATCGCTTAATGTCCGCATCAGACCAATAATTCCCACACGTTTTGTTCCCGTTTCCGCTGCTTCTTTAGAGGCTTGATACAATGAACGCGACACCTTTCCAATTACTTGCACCGAGCGCACGTCTAAAACATCGGACTTGATCAGCTCTTGAACTTGCGGAGAATCGAGGAATTCTTGCATTTTATGCAACGCGGTTAAAGCATTCTCAAAACGCGTAACATATTCTGGTCTAGATATGCTTTGTCGCAAAAGAACGACAAGTTCATTGATTGAATCAGCAAATTCCGGTCCGCGCTGAAGAAAATTTTCCAGCATATCCAAAAGGAACGTTACATTCTCCAGCTTATCAAGCAAGTGGATTAGCTGCTCCATCGTTCGCGGATCTGAAAGCTTTTCAACCAACAAGTGATCAATGGACGTCTCCATAACCGCTCCTTTCCCGGCCTCCCCCATTTCGATTCCTCCTTCTTGGTTTTTACAGAAAAAAAGTGCGTCATTTTGGAAACATTGTTGTCTTTTTTTGCTAGCTGTTAAAATAATAATACAACAATTCAGAATATTTTAACACCATATTTTATAAAAACTATTTCAAGTTTTTGCTTCTTTGCTAATAGAATCATTCGTTGACTATACTGGATATGAAAATATGCAAAGAGGTGAACGAAATAAAAAACTATCAAGTAAAGTTGTTTCAAGAATAGTGGTAAGTTGTGGAATAAAATGATGAAAACTGATCAATACCTTTACCGATAAGGGTTAACTAGAATAGGTTTAGCAAAGAGCTTGAAAATTTTAGTATTTTTTGATTCATATTTTCCAAAACCTTATTCGGCTCTACACAAGAAACAGAAAGGAATTTTATGGAACATGGATGGAAGGAACGTATTTCAACTCGATTGAAACGTTCTTAATGCTTTCCAGGAGGGTTTTACACATTGCGTTTGCAAGCTTCTTGAAGTGTTTGACATAAGTCAGCCGTCGATTAGCAAGCATCTTCGCAAATTAGATTAATATAATGCAGCAAAACTTTATTTATCAGCCTCTAAAGCAAATTAGCAGATGGATCCTATATAGACTATAAAATGGGCTTGGACAGTTCTAGTTACTTAAACTATACTGAATGTAACCAATAGAAAGTGTAGCAAAAAATATTTTTCAAAGCGCAGTTTTTGAGCTGCCGTGTGAAAAAATAGCAGGTCAATTTCAAAGCGGGGTAGAATGCAGATGGCAGAAGAAATGGAGATCATTGATAAAATCATATCAGATATTCATTCTGGCAGGTATGAAGCCAATGATAAATTACCATCCGAAAATGAGCTTGCTGACTATTTTAACGTTCCGCGAATGACAATCCGCAAAATATACGAAAGGCTTCAGGAGATGGGATATATTTATTCAAGACAAGGAAAGGGCAGCTATGTAAAAGATCGGCAAATGCAGATTCCGCTTGTTCTTTCCGGGGATGAAAGCTTCAGCAGGAAAATGATTAGACTTGGGCACCATTTCCGATCGAAAAACATTTTTTGCGAAGAAATCGGCTATAATAAAGCAATCTTTCATTCTCTCGGTGCTGAGGAAACGGATCGAATATTTAAAATAGGCAGGCTGCGCATTGTCAATAATCGACCAATTGCCTTGCATATTTCCTACGTGGCGAAATCCGTATTTGATGATATTGATTTGTACGGCAAGGAAATCACGTCCATGTTTGATTATTATCAAAAGAAAGGCTTCACTGAATTTGAATCGAAGTCAAGCGTGTTAAAGGTTTTATTTCCGACTAAATTCCTATGGGAAATTCTTGAATGCACGAGCTTAATTCCGCTTTTAGTGTTGGAGACAGGATGTATCGATAAAAAAACCGGAACGGTGCTTGAACATACAGAAATTTTTTATCGGAGTGATTGCTTTAACTTTGTTATATAAAAAACTTTTGCTTTCGGGTATGTCCGATAAGTCCCTAAAATCCAACAAGTAGAGGAAAACATGCGTTTTTCTCTGCTTGTTTTTATATGCTTTCGATTTTGGATTGAAAGCAGCAGAGAGATTCATTCAAGGAATCTCTCTTTTTTTTTGTGCTCATTAACATTTTCTTAAAAATGCGTTTGCAAAAAATTAATAGAATTTACTTTTTTTTAAATTTTTTCCACTTGGCAACAAGATATGCTTAAATCAACGGAAGCAAAAAATCATGATGGAGGGGCGGAAATGGAAAGAAGGCGAAGAACAGAAATTTTAATCAACGGAAATAAGAACGTTGCCGCCACATTGGCACAACAAATTTTAGCTAAGTATGAGGTAAAAACGATTGAAAAGCCGAACAACGGTTTAGTAATGGTAAAAGTTCGGGAAACGGCAAAGAACAGTTTGTTCTACTTAGGAGAAGTTTTTGTAACAGAATGTAAAGTGGAAATTAGCGGGTATATCGGCATCGGCATATTAAAAGGACATGAGCCGGAATTAGCATACCATTTGGCTGTGGTCGATGCAGCTTACAATGCACAATTGCCAGAAACGGAACGATGGAATGAAGTTTTGTTGAAGGAGGAAGCAGCAATTCATGAGCAAAGAAAGAACTCCTTCATGAAAATTTTGAAGACAAAAGTAAATTTTGAAACGATGGATGTTTAAAAGGAGCAGAGGTTGAATGAAATTAGATTTTATTCACGATATTCAACGTGCATATCGAAAAGTTATTGATTCCATGTCTAGGCCCGGATTGATAACAAATTTAAAAGATGAGGCGGCCAAAGTAGATCTTGAGGCTGGCTGTTTTCCCTCGACACTTGTTCTGGCTGCAATGCTTCTAGATACTGAAGTGACCTTTAAGGTAGTTTCCGAGAAGGAAGAAGAGACAACTCGCTGGATAAACCAACTAACCTATGCAAAAGCTGATGCAGCAGAACGCGCTGATTTCGTTTTTGTACTTTATGACAAAGCTGAAGATGAACTTGGGCAAATATTACAGCGAGTAAAAACCGGCAGTCTCATCGATCCCCATGATTCAGCAACCATTATTGTTGAGGCAGATGCTGTTACGGATGGATGCGATTTCAAATTAACAGGTCCGGGCATTGAAGAAGCAAATTATGTAAATGTTTCAGTAAATGGGAATTGGATGGAAGTTCGACAGCAACAAAACGCTGAATTTCCAATGGGGGTTGATTTAATTTTTGTGGACAAAAATCATCATATCTTATGTCTGCCAAGGACGACGCAAATTTTATCAGAAGGGAGGAAGCTTTGATGGGTTATGTGGCAGTGAAAGGCGGAACAATTGCCATTGAGGAGTCGATTAAACGGTTGAAATATGAGCGGTTAAAAAAAGGAGTTGTTCTTGACATTGGAAGAATTGAAGCTGGCCTGCGGGGATTGATTGATCAGGTGATGTCAGAGAGCAGTCTATATGACGAAACCCTTGCGGCGCTAGCGATCAAACATGCTGAAGGCAATCTTGAAGAAGCGGTTTTTCTGCTTCGTGCATATCGATCCACTTTACCGCGCAAGCATTATTCGCAAATAGTTAATACAAAGGACATGAGTATCGAAAGAAGGATTTCAGCTAGTTTTAAAGATATACCAGGCGGCCAAATTTTAGGAGCTACAACTGACTACACTCATCGTTTGCTCGACTTTGACCTCATGGAGGAAACAGATGAAGATGCAGTAAATTGGCTTTCGGCCTATGAGAAGGAAACGCTCGACGAAGTGGATGAAAAACATTTTGGCAAACTGCCAAAAGTAAGTGATTACTTAAGAAAAGAAGGTTTGTTCTCGGAGTGTGTAATGGATAATACAGAGCCTGATGATGTAACGAGAAAAAGCTTGACGTTTCCTTCCACCCGCAGTCAACGTCTCCAAGTTTTAACGAGAGGCCAGACAGGGGCGGTGACTTCATTAGCTTATGCCGTCATTCGCGGATATGGAAGTCTTCATCCAACAGTAGGTGAACTGCGTGTCGGCTATTTGCCGGTTTACATCGATAGCCCTTTTCATTCATTTAATGGAGAAGACGATGCTTATTATATTGGGGAAATTAAAGCAACCGAAGTCGAAATGTTAATTCCGGAAACAGTTGAGATCGGGGACGGGAAAAAGGAAATTAAGTTTGAAATCGGATATGGTCTTTGCTTTGGTCAAAACGAAACGAAAGCAATCGCAATGGGGATTTTAGACAATAGTTTGGAGAAGGGAAATAGGGACTATCCGACAGGAGACGAGGAATTTGTCCTTTATCATATTGATTCGGTTGAATCCACCGGGTTTATTTCACATTTGAAGCTGCCTCACTATGTCACTTTCCAATCGAAGCTTGATATTGTACGCAAATCAAAAAGCAAGCAAGAAATGTAAAAAGGAGAGGAATTCATGCAAATCCATTATAATTTTGCTTTTTTCGATGAAGGTTCCAAACGGGAAATTCGAAGAGCCACATTAAAAGCAATTGCCATTCCGGGCTATCAAGTTCCATTTGCATCAAGAGAAATGCCGATTGCACGCGGCTGGGGAACAGGTGGAGTGCAATTAACCCTTTCTCTCATTGGCAAAGATGATGTTTTAAAAGTAATCGACCAAGGCTCTGATGAATCCGTTAATGCGGTAAACATTAAAAAATTGGTGATGAAAACGGCGGGCATTAAAACGACGGAGGAGACGCAAGAAGCAACGATCATTCAATCAAGACATCGAATTCCAGAAATTCCTCTTACAGAAGGCCAGATACTTGTATTACAAGTACCACTGCCTGAACCGCTGCGCGATTATGAACCGAGCGAATATAATACGAAAAGGCTTCATGCGGAGAAAGAATACAGCGGCGCATGGCTGATGCTTTTTGAACAAATCATGAAATACGGGCATATGGCTTCGGATTTTGATCATCCTGTGATGGTGGAAAATCGGTATGTCATGGCGCCGAGTCCTATACCAAGGTTTGATAATCCGAAAATGCACTATTCAAAGGCATTAATTTTGCTTGGAGCCGGTCGTGAAAAGAAGATATACGCTGTACCACCATACACGAAAGTCGTTTCACTTGCGTTTGACGATTATCCGTTTGAAGTGGAGAGCTTTGAAGATAAACATTGCAGACTGTGCGGCGCTACGGGAGTATATTTGGATGAATTGTTTAATGAGGAAACAGGTGAAACCTATTACCAATGCAATGATACAAGCTATTGTTTATCAAGATTAAATGAGCAATCAGAATCAAGAGGTGTTCAACATGGATGATTTAAGCAATCCAGTATTATCGGTCAAAAAGTTAAACAAACAATTCGGACCTGGATGCAGCCAATGCGGAAAGGCGGATTCCGCCGTTTTGGTGAAAAACTTTTGCCCTGTCTGCGGTACGGTATATGCTTGCCGTGATATTTCGTTTGATCTCTATCCCGGTGAAGTATTAGGCATTGTAGGTGAAAGCGGCAGCGGTAAATCAACATTAATGAGACAGCTATATTTTGATCAAGAGGCCACAAGCGGTGAAGTGTATATCCGATTTTATCATGATGGAAAAAAAAACGTATTAAACGAGTCCTCCCAACAAAAACGGTACATTCGCAACCATCTGATGGGGAAAGTTTACCAAAATCCGCTTCTCGGCTTGCGCATGAACTTTTCCTCCATCGGCAATATTGCTGAAAAATTAATTGCGGCAGGGAACAGGAATGTTGGACAGATGGTGTTAAGAGGACAAGTGCTGCTTGAGGAGGTAAACATTCCGCTATTTAGGATGAAGGAGGAGCCCCAAAAATTTTCGGGGGGCATGCAGCAAAGAGTTCAAATCGCCAAAGCATTGTCGAATAATCCGCCGATTCTTCTTCTCGATGAAGTAACGACCGGTCTTGATTTGTCCGTTCAAGCAAATGTTTTAGATTTGATACGGAATTTACAGAGGGAACTGAAGATAAGCATGATCGTTGTTTCCCATGATTTAGGCGTTATCAGAATGCTTGCAGACAGAACGTTCGTCATGCTGGAAGGAAAAATTATCGAGCAAGGGTTGACCGATCAAATTTTGGAAGATCCACAGCATCCTTATACACAGCAGCTCGTCCATTCATTATTATGATCAATTTTTTGGACTTGTGAGAATGGAGGAAAAAACGTGTATCTCATAACAAACGGAAGAATTATAACGGAAGAAACCATTCTCGATGGTTACGATCTTCTTATTGAAGGAGATAAAATTAGCAAAATTGATGGCAAAGGGAAAATCGCTTGGAAAGAAGGAATGGAAGTACTCGATGCGGCGGGCGGATATGTCGCTCCTGGGTTTATCGATCTTCATTCTGACTATATTGAACATATGGCAGCACCAAGACCGACATCGTTAATGAATTTTCATTTAAGTCTTCGCGAAGCGGAAAAAGAATTAATCACCCATGGGATTACAACAATGTTTCACTCACTTTCTATTTATAAAAGCTCGGAATTTTCACATAAACCGATCCGTGAGCCGGAAAATGTCCGAAAATTTATTGAAATGATCCACCAAACTCATCATACAAAGCATTTAATACGACATCGGTTCCATGCACGGTTTGAAATTGACAGCATCGAAGAAGTTGAAAACTTAAAATCGTACATTGCTGAGAGCAAGGTGCACTTAATTTCGTTTATGGATCATACCCCTGGTCAAGGACAATATAGAGATTTAGAGGTTTACAGAAAAACGATAAAAGGCTACCAAGAGCTCAGTGATGAAGAGATTGATAGAGTCATTACAAAACATCAGCATAAGGAAAAATTAACACTTGAGGGAATAAAGGAAATTGCAACGCTGGCACAACAAAAAGGTATTGCTATCGCTTCTCATGACGATGACACGTTGGAAAAACTTGAGCTTGTGCAAAGCTTTGGGGCTTCGATCAGTGAATTTCCAATCACCTTGGAAATTGCTAAAAATGCGAAAAAGAAAGGAATGCTGACGGTAGCCGGGGCTCCGAACGTTCTTTTGGGAGGGTCCCACAGCGGAAATTTATCTGCACAAGAAGCCATTCAACACGGGTGTATCGATATTTTATGTAGTGACTATTATCCTCCATCGCTGCTTCATGCTGTTTTTAAAATGAGCGAAAAAAGCGATATCGACCTAGTCGAAATGTTTAAGCTTGTGACGATTAACCCGGCCAAAGCTGTCAAACTGGATGATCAAATTGGATCAATTAAGGAAGGAAAAAAAGCGGATATAGTCATCATCGAAAAAATAGACTTAGATTTTCCGGTTATCACGTCTTGTTTTGTGGACGGCCGTTTAATCTTGAAAACAAATTATAGAATTTAAAGATGATGGAAAGGGAGTTTCTATGATCGAGAAAAAACTGTCAAAAAAACCTTATATCCATGAACATTGCCAGTTGTTTCATACAGAATTAGGTGAATACACAGAAATAGGGGCTCACAATTATTTAGAAAATGTAAAAATGGGGGACTTTTCTTATACAGGGCAGTTTTGCATCCTGCAAAATGTTGAAGTTGGAAAATTTTCCAATATTGCTGCGATGGTGCGAATCGGTCCAACCGCTCACCCGATGAATCGCCCTACTTTGCACCATATTACGTATCGGAGAAGAATGTATGGAGTTGATACTCATGACGATGAAGCGTTTTTATCATGGCGTAAAGCACAAATCACCTATATCGGCCATGACACATGGATTGGCCATGGGGCCATCATCATGCCTGGTGTAAAAATCGGCAATGGTGCAGTAGTCGGCAGCGGAGCTATTGTGACAAAGGATGTAGAGCCTTATACAATCGTTGCTGGAATACCAGCCAAACCGTTAAGGCGCCGATTTGATGAGCAAACGGTTAAAAGATTGGAACAAATCAAGTGGTGGGACTGGTCGTATGAAACGTTGAAAGAACGAATCGACGACTTGTCTCAAGATATTGAAACATTTCTAGATAAGTATGAGGGAAGAAGGGAATTCAGTGGAAAACATTTTAACGGTTGAGAACCTGTCCAAAACATTTCGATTGCACAGCGTAAACAAAGAAATTCACGCAATTAACAAGATTAGCTTTGTTGTAAAAGAAGGAGAATTTGTCGGTATTACCGGTAAAAGCGGCAGCGGCAAATCAACCATTTTAAAATGCATCTATCGCACATATTTGCCTGAAAGTGGAGACATCTGGTACAACTCAAAAAAGTTTGGCCTAATCAATTTGCGAGAAGCGACGGAAAGAGAAATGATTTATTTACGAAAGCATGAGATCGGATACGTATCACAGTTTTTAAATGCTTTGCCTCGTATAACGGCTAGGGAAATAGTCAAACAAGCGATATTAGAAATGGGGCATAGGGAAAAGTATGCGGAGGAAGAAACAGAAAAAATATTGACGCATTTTGAACTGGATCCTCAGCTTTGGGATAGTTATGTTGCTACTTTTTCCGGAGGTGAAAAACTGCGGTTGAACATCGCTAGAGCAATGGTAAAACGTCCGAGACTACTTTTATTGGATGAACCGACTGCAAGTTTAGATGATGAATCTAAGGAAAAAGTAAGAGTATTGATGGAACAGCTCGTTCGCGAAGGGACAACAATGCTGGGAATTTTTCATGATATGTTGTTCATGCAAAACTTATGTGATGTAGAATACCGAATGCTGGACGGGGAAATCATCAAGTATTCTGAAAAAAATCCCTTTACAAAATATTAAAAATTCTTTAGTAATTCAACCATATGAATTAACAGTTTCTTTACATTCATCCTTTATATTCAATTATAAATGGAAAAAAAATCTATTTTGACAAGAAAAGGGGTAATGAATATGAAAAAAATGATGAGGTTTATGAGCATCGCTTTCATCTTGGTCATCTTTTTATCAGGATGTTCATCATCTGCAGGAACAGAAAGCGGTTCCGCTCAAAAAAGCGGCGACGATACGCTTACAATTGCATGGTACCCGAATGAATCCGGTGAAGATTTGAAAGCGGCACGTGACGAAATCGCTAAGTTGATTGAAGAAGCAACTGGAAAGAAAGTCGAGCATAAGACGACAACTGATTACATTATTGCCATTGAGGCGATTGCAAACGGAAATGCTGATTTAGCGTTTATGGGTGCACAGGGATACATAGAGGCTCATGACAAAAATGAAAAAGTGCTTCCTCTCGTCGTTCCGAGCGGTGAATCCGGCACACTTGATGATGCCATGTACTACAGCTGGCTTGCCGTAAATAAAGGGGATGAAGACGAGTACAAAAGCGGCTCCGGGTTTTCCATTGATAATATAGCTGGAAAGAAATTTTCATTTGTGTCTAACAGCTCCACATCAGGCTTTAAAGTTCCATCGACCGAAATCGTTTCGTACTTTAGCCAAAAGGAAGAGTACAAAGATTTAACTGCTGAAGATTTATTAGAAGGCGGCGAGGGCAAGTTTTTCAGCGAAGTGCAATATGGAGGCTCTCATCAAGGGTCTGCGGTTAACTTACTGTCTGGAAAAGTAGATGTAGCAGCATTTTGCGACACATGTGTGAACAACTATATTGAATTAGTTGACGGTGAGCAAAATAAACCGGGAGCGGTATATAAAGTCAAAAATGATGCTGCTGAGCCGTTTCATACTGTGCCTGGAAAGGAATTTGTCTTAATTTCAGTCACACCGGTATTGAATGCTCCGTTTGTTGTCAATACGGAAACCGTATCTGAAGAAGATCGCAAAAAGCTTGTGGAAGCTTTTGTTTCTGATGAAGTAGCCAACAATACGAAGATTTTCGTGCCGGAGGATTCTGATTTTAGCGGTTTGTTTACGAAAAAAGCTAATGAGCGTTTCGTTGAAGTAGAGGATTCTTGGTTTGATCCGATCAGAGAATTGTCTAAATAAGGATTTGGTGAGGGATAAACGATGACAGCCATTTTAACATTAAATAACGTGTCAAAACGTTATGGAACCAATACAATGGCACTTCAAGACATGAACTTTTCTGTAAAAGAAGGGGAATTCGTTTCGATTATTGGTCCATCGGGGGCGGGGAAATCAACCCTCCTCCGGTGCATTAACCGCATGATCGAAGCGTCTAGCGGTGAAATCATATTTGATGGTGTCGACATTTTAAAGCTTGGCAAAAAGAGCTTAAGAAAAGTAAGAGCAACCATTGGAATGGTCTTTCAACATTACAATCTTGTCACTAGATTAAGTGTCATTGAAAACGTGCTCCACGGAAGGCTTGGCTATAAGTCAACTTTGGCAGGAGCATTCGGCTTTTACAGCGAGGAGGAGAAAAGACAGGCAGTTCATATTCTCGGATTATTGGGGCTGGAGGATCAAGTGTATAAACGGTGTGATCAGCTAAGCGGAGGACAAAAACAGCGCGTCGGAATTGCCAGAGCCTTAATTCAAAATCCGAGAATGCTATTGTGTGATGAGCCGATTGCCTCCTTAGATCCGAACTCTGCCAAAATCATTATGGATCATTTAAAAAATATTTCTTCTACACTCGGAATTACTTGTATTGTCAACCTGCACCAAGTCGATGTCGCTTTGAAGTACTCTGATCGAATTATCGGTATTAATAAAGGAAAGAAAGTGTACGATGGCTCGCCGAAACAAATAACAGAAGATATTGTTCGCAATATTTATGGGTCTGAAGTAAAGAATCTGATTCTTTAATGTAGGTGAAGATCATGCAAGCAGATATCTTTGTAAAAAGAAGAAGAAGCTTCTCCTTATTTTTTTTATTGTTGATTGTGTTAACGTATCTTTCTATGTTTATAACAGATTTTCAGCTTGTGAAAGGACTCACCTCTGTCGCAAAGGCAGTAGAGTGGGGAGTGACAAATTTTTTTCCTGATGCAAAAGCGATGGAAAAGCTTCCGGATATTTTAAGTAAATTACAAGAAACAGTTTTAATATCAGTCGCTTCCACGACAACTGCAGCTATTTTTGCTACTTTTTTCGCAATATGTGGTTCGAAGACGACGAAAGTGAATGGTTTATTAAGTGCAATAAGCAGAGGAATTGCAACTGTTTCTCGTAATATTCCGGTAGCTGCATGGGCATTGATTCTGCTCTTTTCTTTTGGACAAAGCTCCATTACCGGATTTTTTGCTTTGTTCTTCGCCTCCTTTGGTTTTTTAACGCGAGCATTTATAGAAACGATCGATGAAGTAAGCAATAGTTCCGTTGAAGCATTACGGGCGACCGGCGCCCAATTTTTTCCGATCATTTTCCAATCGGTCATTCCATCCAGCCTGCCCCAAATGATCAGTTGGGTATTATTTGAAATTGAAACGAATATTCGCAGCGCGACTTTAGTTGGAATTTTAACCGGTACTGGAATTGGTTTTTCTTTTGACTTGTATTATAAAAGCTCCAATTATAGTGCAGCGAGTTTGGTTGTCATGACTATCGTACTAACAGTATTTGTCATTGAATATCTTTCGAATTTGATAAGAAGGGTCATTTTATAACAACGATGAATGAAAACTTAAGGAAGAAAGGGTGATGATATGAATAATGAATGGTTGATGAAAACTGGAAGCACTCTGAAAGACAGCGGAAAATTAACGCATTCTTCGAAAATAAAAGTGAAACCGTTGACGAAGCAGGCAATTGCCATCCGGCTGACATTGACAGCATTATTTGTTATTACTGTTTATGGCTTTACCGTGTTTGATTATGGCGATACAAATTTCATGTCTGGATTAAAAGAAACGTTTGTGAATTTTAAAACAATGTTTTTCGAAGCAAGCTTTTCGCGTTTAACTATAACAGAAGCAATCTATCAAGTGTTGATAACCTTGGGGCTTGCTTTTTTGACGACAGTGTTCGGAGCTGTTATTGCACTTTTTCTAGGGCTGTTGGCAGCGCAAAATTTATCAAATAAAGTTGTTTCCAATACCATTAAAGCCTTTGTTGCATTTATTCGCGCCGTTCCTACTGTTTTGTGGGTGCTGATTTTTTCCGTCGCTGCTGGTCTAGGAAGTGTTGCAGCTGTTATTGGCATGACGTTTCACTCCATTGGCTATTTGATTAAAGCATATTCTGAATCGTTCGAAGAGTTGGATGAAGGTGTGATCGAAGCATTAAAGGGCTGCGGGGCCAATTGGTGGCAAATTGTGTTTCAGACGGTAATCCCCTCGTCAATGACGTATTTAATTTCTTGGACGTTTATGAGATTTGAGATTAACTTTTCCGTTGCCGTTGCGATGGGGGCTGCCGCAGGAGCAGGCGGGATCGGATTTGATTTGTTTATGGCGAGCGGATTTTATTTTGATTTAAGGGAAATCGGAATGATTACTTACTTCATTCTTGTTTTAGCGATCATTTTCGAATTTGTTTCGACAAGAATGAAGGTAAATTTGCGTGAAACTCATTAATTATTTTATAAAAACAGTGAAAGCAGGTGTTGACCGTAATGATTGATTTACATTGTCATTCAAATATATCAGATGGCTCAATGAGTCTATTTGAATTGATTTCTCTTGCGAAAGAAAAAGGAATCACCCATTTGGCAATTACGGACCATGATACGACAAAAGGATTAAAGGAAGCGAAATATATAGGAGAGCAGCTCGGAGTAACCATTATTCCAGGGATCGAGATTTCGGCTTATGACTATAAAAGACAACGGAGAGCCCATATTTTAGGCTTTTTTGTGGAACCGCATCACGAAGCGATTGAAAACCTGTGCAGCCCGCTGTTAAAGATGAGACACCTAGCATCATATGAAATGACGAAAAGAATTATGAAAGCAGGTTTTAACATTTCATGGGAAGAAGTAGAACAATTCGCCAAAGACGGCACAGGGGTATACAAACAGCATATTATGCATGCTTTAATAAACAAAGGATACGCTGACAAAATCTATGGCGATCTATATGATAAGCTTTTTTCAAAAGGCGGGGAAGGAAAGCCGCAAGGATTAGCGCACATACCTATACAGTATGTCGATGTGGAAGATGCGATTGTTGCCATCCGCGAGGCGGGCGGTCTGCCGGTACTTGCCCATCCAAAACAATTCAACAATTTTGATGCAATCCCCGAGTGGGTTGAGATTGGCTTAGAAGGCATCGAAGCAGTTCACCCTTTGCATGGACCTAAGGACGAAGAACTTGTCAAATATTATGCGGACCAATTCGAGCTGATCGAAACAGGAGGATCTGATTTTCACGGCTTTTATGGAAATTTTGAACTAGGCAGCAAAGATGCCGGAATGGTTCGATATGAAAAACTTCTCGAACGCTATCAAAAGCTATGTGAAAGCAAGAAAACATTATCGTAAACGATTGGAGAAGCCCCCACTTCTATTTTAGGGGAAGCTAAAATAAGTGGGGGATGAATCTCCTTTGGGACATGGCCTCTGTTCAACAGTTTGCGTAAACAGATAAATATACAAAGGCATACGGTTTTATCCTTTTTTTATATGGATCTTTAAAAAAACGTGTCGAATATTGAGCACGGAACGTATGAATAAAGGAAATGTCTTTGATATAGAAAATTTTGAACGGTATCCTTTTACTTATATTAATTTGTTATAATGGGTTCCTATTCATTATATCTAAATTGTAAATTTTTAGCCCGATTCCTCTATGATTGACTTTTAAAATCAAACAAATATCAATCTATGATGTCAATAAACAGATTTAAGAAAACGATAAAAAAATATACAAAATGGTCTTTAGGCATTTTCCAATTTTTCAAGTGGATGCGGAAAGCAAAAATTTAAGATGGCAAAGCTCTTAGTTTTTTTCAAAACGGATTTCTTTTTCAGAAAAATTGAGAACTTTCCGCTCATTCTGTTTTATGTGTCGGTATGCCATACAAATAGTCTAAACTGCTTTATCCCTTCCTCTATAAACGGTGATATATCGGAACGTCCGGCATAAAAAAATGTCCACACACTAAAGAATAAAAATTTTAAGCCAGTGACTGTTGAAAGTAAGGGTAGTGACTTAAACAATATGAAGTCTAGGAATTTGTGTAAAAAGAAGCGGACATAAATCGGTTCTATATCCGGAGACATAAGTTTGCTGAACTGAGAGTCGGCTTTAACACAAACATTAGGACTTGACCAATTTTTTGCTTTTAAGAAAGGTGGGGGAAATATATTAAAGGAGTATTCCAGAATTACTGATTTATGGCAAATCTCAATTCAGTATATTATTCATTTGCAATATTTAGGGTTTTTCTCTCTCTCATTATGTTTAAAGGACAATTGCAAGATCTTGATTCAATTTTCAAGGCAATAACTGAAAAAAATTATACATTTTTTATGGTTTGTATAACTAAAACCTTGGACATCCGATGGGGATGACCGTCTTTTTAGTCATTGATATTGTTTCTCGCAACCATTCATACTGATTAGATAAGCCCGCCAAGAAGAGATTGGATAATGTTAAGAATAGTGTCAATAAGTTGCATAGTTTTTCACCTCCTAACGGTTTTTTATTTCTTGTTACAATTTTATTATACAAAATATATGGATAAATTCTACAAAAAGTATCTATTTTTTTACAATTTTAACACTTTTTACCTAAATTTCATATATATTTAAGCAGCTTAACAATATTTTCTCTTGTCCTTTAAACAAATAAGAATCAAAGACATTTTTTATCGAAATATCTACCATTCTTATTAGATGTTTTACTAGGACCAAAAATAAGAGATACATATTGGATCAGATTTAAAAAAACATGTAATAAGAATTAACTTCTTAAACGAAAACTTGAAAAAATCTGAAAAGAAGTCTTTTTTATTTTTGCCGTCAACACTATTTATTTAGATAGTCATTATGAAGAAAGGTGCCCAAAATATTCTTTTTGGACACCCCGTCAATTTTAAAATACAATTTTTTTATTATTGGATTTTAAAAAATAGTATAGGAACCAACAGATAGTTTTGCTCGTCATCTTGTTTTGCCGGGTTCAGCCTAAAATTTTGTCAGCGGCCTTTTCCTTTTTTATTAATTTTAACATCGTATTTGTGTTTTTTTGAAATTCATATGGTACTTTTATTTCTTCAGCAAACCATCCTAAATCATTTATGTCCTGAATCAGTTGATCCATATAGTGATATCTTTTGCATGCCAAATTGGTTGTTGGAAACATTCTTATTTCCGTTCTGGTTACACGCATAAATTCTTTTATTGTCTGCAAATGGAAATCATAATCCAATTGCTCTTCATAAAGAAATAAAAAATTGGCTGAAAGCGTCATATCGAATTGCTGATCAGCAAAAGGCAATGAGGGCAAAACTGCAGGAACATAGCGGCTTTTGTTCTTTTTCATGTCTGCAATGCATTCCGTTAATGCTTTAGTTCTTGCCTGCTCCAATTCTTCAACGGATTTGAAATAATCCCATAGGAAATTCTGTTGAATTTCGGATTTTTTCATATTCTGCATAGTGACAGCAATATCTTGTATTCCTTTTTCCTCCAATTGGTCAATCGGAAAAGAATAAGCAATATCACATGCTGTAACATTTAATCCGAGTTGGTTGGATGCGGCCGTAAACGAGCACGCACCTGCTGGGCAATCAAGAACTTTTTGGCCCACTAATTCCTCTTCGGCAAGGTCAAACATTCGCATGTATTCATCCCGAATTCTGCCGATAAAGACAATGTGATTTAAATCCCATTTGTTTTTTGTTTTCACTTTGCTCATCTCTGCTCACCTTTCCTCATACTAATCTAAACTACATGATAAATATATCAAAAAAAGCCAAACAATGGAACTGCCTTGCCCCCTGCCGGAACTTTAGGCGAATATCTTATTTGTTGAATGAAAATCTAGGAGGAAATTGACATGATTCAGATGTATCCTTATTACGGCAGCGAAACAAAGTGTCTACAAATTCCTATCACTTTTCTGCTGCAGTATCAAAAACGGCAGCCTGGCTTAGAGTATTTGATGAAACCTTTGCCGATATTCGATAATCCTTATTATAAGACGATTTAACGTATGATCCATTGTTCTTATAAGTATTATTAATAGCCAGAAAATTTGCGGATAAGGGTTCATTCAATTGAGCAACAATCATCAACTGAAAAAACATATAGGCCGTTAGCTTTTTAACGTGTTTATCAATAAAATTCCAAAATACTTGACAATTTCATTAATGTATAATGTAAAACGAATGCTATAAATTTGAATTTTATATTTTTATTTTCCAATTTATCAAATCCTTGCTATCAAAATGTAAAATTTTACTTGAAAATTGTGAAGGCTAAATATATAATGAATACAGAATATGTTATTATTTATAAATTATGTAAATAAATTTAAAAATTTCATAAAAGGTGGAAATATGGGGAAAGCAAAAGAATTAAATTATATAAATTTAGCATACTTTTATATTTTTTCACCGAATAATTTTTTTCATATCGTTAACTCTCGAAAAGATAGTCATAAAATTGCGTGGTTGGTATTTGCATTTATTTTGTTAATTTCTTTATGTTTTTTTATATCTATTTCTCCTACGATCACCAATATCGTTGCATCAGTTTTTCAGGAATATGATCTGAAATTTTCGGAAAAATTCAACATTTTAATATTAGTTATTTTATTGTTGCTAGGAACTGTTCAAATAGTGGCAACTATTTTTACAAGTTTTTATATATTACATATCACAAGTATTCTGTTTGGTGGAAAAAGTACAGCAAGACAGTTTTTCCAGAATTATATACTCGCAATGATACCTTTAGGAATAAAATTCATTATATTAACATTATTCGCTGTTACGATTGGAAGTGATTTTTCTTTTTCCTATATAGATTCTCTTAATAAATCTAGTTTTTCTTTGTTAACTAACCTTTTGATAGATCCATTTTTTTGGTGGTCAAGCATTTTGGGATGTATTGCCTTAAAAGAATCACATAAATTGTCTTATATGAAATCAATCATGATTATTTCATTGCTATTTTTATTAGGTCTTTCAACCGTCATGTTATTTAATTTAATTTGAATATTTATGCTTGACTTGAAAGGAGGTGAGAAAATGATACAAGCATATAATAAGAAATTAATTGGCATTGTAGCATTTTTAATGGCTCTAGCAGCATGGACCTATTTTATGGGAACTACTGAATCTGTTGTGACAGCAGTATCAACACAAGGTATTAGCGACGGTTTTCTACTTGATCTTGCTACGAACTTAAGAATTAGCGAAAGAACAGCTTATGCAGTTATTGGTGTAATTCTTGTTACATCAGATGTACTTACTGCTATTAGTCTAATTGCGGCTATTATTGGTGGAGTGGGCTTAATCACAGCCGGAATGGTTCAAACTGCCAAATACTTAGCTAAGAAAAAAGGAAAAGAGTATGCAGCAAAATGGTAAACAAAGATAAAAGGTAATTCAGGTGATGGCGAAATAAGTTTTTGCCATCGCCCTAGATTTTAAATTCAGGGGGCAGTATGTTAAAGTCTAATCTATTTTATTCGAATTTCAAGTTAAATTTTAGACGCTATGTCAATAGATTTCTTTTTTTCTTTCCGTTTGGGGAAAATTTATTGAATCAAAAAATATTACTAGTTTTATTTGTTTTCATTTTTGGAGTATACAATTTTATCCTATATCATTTAGTAGAACTAATCATTCCTTATGTTTCTCAAGCAGCTGTTTTGTTAGTCAATTTGCTAGTATTATGGAATTTAATCAGCAATCTTCGTTCTTCTCATGATATTTTGCAAAGGTTTGTCTATCCGGAAGATTTTCTCTTACTATACTCTGTGAAAACAGATCCAAAAGATATATTATTGGTAAGATTTTTTACGCAAATCATTTTCAAGTCACTGTTTTCGACTCTTTTCTTTTTATATCCTATCCTGTTCTACGTTTTAAATTTTGTAGAAGAATCAATAACTTCTCGGCTATTGTTATTTGTATCGTTTCCATTTTATGTTCTTTTTTTAATTGGGGTCATCAGTTTTTATTCTTCAGGATTATACATAATATATTCAAAGGTTTTGCATGTTGTTTTTCAGTCAGCTGTGAAAAGTGTACTTTCTTTTGTTTTTGTTATGCTTTTATCATTTCTGTCTACGATTGTATTTGGCTGGTTAGGCTTTAGCTACTTTTATGAGGAAAACTTTATAGAATCAATCGTTCATTCTATTTCTAGATTCAATCTTGATGTGATTTTGACTGGTTATGTGCTGCCTACTAATTGGTTATTTAATACACTAATGGAAGTAGAATACTTTCTCTATTATCAACCGTTGTTGCTAATTATTGGAATCATTCTAATTTATATTTCGTATCTTATTGTAAATAAATATTTAGACGTAAAAGATATGTCGCAGCTTTCCAATGAAAAAACAAATGTCAACATAATAAAAAACAGATCTTTTCCTAACTTTGTTTATAGGAAACTAAAAAAACTTCTATCAAGAAAAGTTTTGGCGGTTATGAAAAAAGATTTCATCGCTTTCACTCGAGCGAACTTTTTAATAAAAAAGAGGTTTTATTTATCTATCTATATGCTGGCTTCCGAAATCGGTTTATTGCTCGGATTAGGAATGATGCAAAATTGGTTTGAATTCCCGGCTCTTTTCGTAATATATCCGATCATCTTTGCAGTATCAATAAATGTCTCGTTTTTAGGAGACGGATTATTAGGGATTACATCAGCTGATGCTGAAAGGGAGAACTTGCTTTTATATAAAGGGTCAGGCTCTTCTTTGAACCAGTTAATCGTAAGCAAGGCGATTTTACATGTTATTCCTATTTTGATCGTCATGAACGTTTTATTTATATGTGTTGTATCGTTTTTTCATCTGAAACTAAGTACTGTCATTATGATATTTGTCCTTGTAAATACTACCGCTATTATCATCAGCAGTGCTCAAATTATTGGAACGTTTTTGTATCCGCGTCTGGATTGGGAACATATTGAAGATGTTGGCTCTTCCGTTAAAGCTTCTGTTTTTGAACACACGATTTTTGGAATTGTTTTAATATTAAATTTAGAAATATATGGGCTGTTGGGGGTTCTTTACTGGAAAAACTACATCAGCAGCATTCTTTTTAATATGTTGGCAATCTTAGGTTCTTCCTTGCTATTCATAAGCTTTTTTATATTCTTTTACTTTTGGATTAAACGAGTCGGTACTTCTCATTGGGAGATGAGCAGATGATTATAAAAGATGTTTCGAAAAGGTATAAGGAGTATGATGTATTAAAATCAATTAATATTACATTAAAAAGAGGAGAAATATATGGATTATTAGGGCCAAACGGTGCTGGGAAGTCCACTTTGCTTAAATGTATAATCGGATTGGTCACTCCAGACTCTGGAAAAATATTTATTGACGGTAAGACAATTGATGATGATCGATCTGAATTTTTACAATATATAGGTTATGTGCCGGACACACCTTTTATTTATAATTATCTTACTCCAAAGGAATATTTAGATTTTATAGCTGACCTGCAGCAAGTACCCGATTCGCAAAAAACTGACCGTATTCAAATGTTGTTAAAAAATTTTTCACTAAAAGATAAGGAAAATGAAATGATTTCAACTCTTTCCTTTGGTATGAAGCATAAGCTGTCTGTTGCCGGTGCTATCATTCATGAACCGGATGTGCTTTTACTAGATGAGCCGCTAAGCTCATTTGATCCTCCGACAACAATGTTTATGAAAAAGTTTTTAAGGGAATACGCAGATAGTGGGAAAATTATTTTCATGTCTACTCATTTAGTGCATGTTGCTCAAAATCTATGCGATCGTGTAGGAGTTTTAATCAATGGGGAAATATTAAAGGAATACACGAACATGAAAAACATAATAAATTTCGAAAATATGATTATTAACGATATGGAAGAGATTGGTTAAATGAAAACCGTTCTACTGCGAAATAAGCGGGTTTTATCAGTAGCGTTTATAATATACGTGATTGGAATTATCATGGGTACTTTTTTTAGCAATATCTTACCTGTAGAAAGACAGGAACCAAATGTTGGGCGTACTATATTTGATTATTTTATACATAACGTACTTGCGGATGTTTTCATAAGCTTTACTATATTTACGTTTGGAATTTTTACTGCTGCTTTATTACTAGTCAATGGTTTTTTAGTTGGTGTATCTATCATGCACAGTCTTCAACATGGGAACGATCTAATTTATATTGTAACAGCCCTAGTTCCACATGGTATATTTGAGATTCCTGCTATGATTATTGCGGGTTCTATTGGGTTTAAACTGATTGATGCGGTCATTGCCAAAATTAGGGGAGATTCAAATTCCGTTTTTTTAAAGGACATCTTTACATTCTTTTTTCTAATGATCATTTTGACATTTATCGCTGCAGTTGTAGAGGCTAAGATCACTCCATATTTAATGGCCCAACTTTCATGAGGAGGTGTAAAGCATATGCTATGGGAAAAACTAAACTTAGAAAAATTACTGAATGATTCGAATAATGGGTCAGATGATGAAGAAAATGAAAAAAGCACATGGTTTATACCCGTTTTTTACGTTTCCATATTATTAGCTTTATGTATAGCATTTATTGAGATAAAACTCATTTTAATCACGCTGTTTGCTCCTGCCATTATCGTCATAATGTGGAAGCCGCCGTTTAAAAATAAAAAAAGGCTCTTTCGAATTATATCATTCATATATCTTTTATTTCTAACTATTGTTACGATATGGTGGTTCCAAGGTTGAATTTCTAACGAAAGTTGTAAAGACTGTATCTTATGACGCTCACAAATTTTCATTTCATCTAATATATTGAAGTCTAATTCGCGATTTTGATAGAAATATACATTTCTGACAGATTTCGCCGCAGCCATAATGTAAAAGACAATAAAGGCTGTTCGAAGCACAAACAGGGGCTGTCCAGCAAGTCAAAATCCACTGAAATCGAAGCATCATAAGCGTTGATATATCAACGTTTCTAAAACATTAAAGGGGCGTCTATAAGCCGGAAAATCGACTTATTAGAAAGCCCCTTAAAAATTTGTTTCAGTTTGCTGGATAGGCAAAAAGATTGGCCCGGAAAATCTCCGATATTCAATGATTGATATTGATAAATGTAGTGCATAAAAGGATTCTTAAAGAAAGCGCTATCGAATATATTTCTAACAAGCTCTTAAGCTATGGCTTCCGCCGCTGAAGTGTATGTTAGAAAGAAAATACTTTATATGATCATCCATCCGCACTTTGTGACATTATACGGAGTAAGCGGGGGAGTCATCTGTATAGTCTCCATTCCCTAGATCAAGTCGTAATCTGACCGAACCGTTTCAGCGTACTATAGACTGCTGACTCGAATTCGAGGAAGCCTAAGTATGAACCCACATCTTGGAACGGAAATATTTGCGTAGCCCAATATCCGCCAATCCCGTTTTTGCGATCAATCCAGTAAAACAGGTTAGCCAATCCCGACCACATCAATTGGCCTGCTGGACGACCTGTAGGGGTAGGTTCATCGTTTACCTGGAATGTATAAGACCACGACTTTTGTACGCTGGGGTAGAACTCGCCGTCATTAGCCAGCGTTGGATCGGACGAAATCCATCCGCCGCTCTTCAATTCCCCAAGTCCGTTTTGAGACATTTGCGCGACTGTTTCTGGTTTGAGTACACCCGCACCGTCATTCAGAATCATTCGGATAAACTTCGTGTATTCGCCAATGCTCGCATACAAACCATGTCCTCCCATATCCATTTCTGGAGATTGCGGGAGAATAAGCTCAGGTTTTGGTGTGAGTTGACCATCCTGACTGCGGCTGTGGATGGTTGCGCGGCGTTCCATCATCGAAGGTGATAACGTGAAACCGATGTCGGACATGCCGAGTGGAGCAAAAATACGCTCTGCCATCACTTCGCCCAGTCGTTTACCGGATACGGCTTCAACAACTTTACCAACCCAGTCGATGTTGACGCCATAGTTCCAGCGTTCACCTGGCTCGAATAGAAGCACGCTCTTTACAGAGTCAAATGTACTAGTGAGAATGGAAGGTACTCCTTTTGCTTCACGGTATTTTCGATCTTCATGACTGAAGAACTCGTAGCCGAAGCCGGCAGTGTGAAGCATCAACATGTTGATCGTAACGTCGGTTTTTGCTTCCCTTAGTTTTGGCTGCCCGTCTTTGTCAAACCCTTCGAGAACTGGAATCTCGGCAATCTCAGGTACATACTTCTTGACCGGATCGTCGAGACTGACTTTTCCTTCCTCGACCAATTTCATCAATGCCGTACCGGTGATGGCCTTCGTGGTCGAAAAAAGAGCGAACACTGTATCGGTGGTCATCGGTGTTTTCTTTCCAAGATCGCGTACACCGGCTGCACCCTCATAGATGTTTCCGTCCCGGTCAGTTACCATTGCAACTACACCAGGGGCTCCTCCAGCCCTGCCTACAGCGGTATCCAACACCTTGTCAAGAGTTTCCTTGAGAGCATCCTTTACTGCTTGTCTTGTCATATCTTTACCCTCTTTAAGCGCTTACAATTTTAATTATTTAAAAAATTTTCTGTATTTTCAAAACAAACTATATCACGCACAAACAGAGCCTGTCAAATTTTATTGTGTTGAGCGCTTTTTCATTGTCTTTTTTGAAGCTGTATCAGCAGCGAATTCAGCATTGAAGGCTAAGTTCAAGTACTACAACCGAAAAGGCAGAGAATTTTTAGATTCCACTGTCGGCAAGGATTTTCGCATTGAACGAAATGTCCTTTAGCGTCCTCAAAAGGGGCATATAAAATATTTTGCGATTATTTCCGGGATCAATCTCATTTGGAAAAACAAACTGAATTTTTTCATCTGTGTGGGAAACTGCTAGTAAACTCGGAAAATATCACGTCCGCAATGATTTTTATAATATGACAACACATGTGATATCTAAACAAAAAAGAGTGTATTTAGCAAAGAATATGAATAAATCGTAAAAAATTTACAAACAATTTACATTCTAAGTTGGGAATGGTGCATAATTGCGATTTGAAGCCGCTTTTTCATTTCTTATTTTTATTTTTTCATTTACAGAATGTTTACAAAAGTTCAAACCGCCTTTAAGTGTTCCTTAACAAATCTTTTCTAAACTTAAGATAGATGAAAAGGAAGTGGACATACATATTCCAATTGCTTGTCAGAATCAATTGTTGATTCAGGAGGAAGTGATTTTCATGGACTTAACTCACGAAATCTTTCTCTAATCGGCAATGTAAAAATGAATCTCTCCATTTCATTAAAAAATAAGAAAGGGAGGAAATCAGTTCGATGAATATACGCTTTGCTTCTACACTTGCATGGGCATTTCCGGTTGAGGAAGTGATTAGGCTGGCAAAAGAGTTAAAATTTGTCGGTGTTGAGGTTTGGGCAGAGCATGTGTGGAAATATGAAAGCATGCCTAAACGAATCCGGCAGGTCAAAGAAGAAACAAACATGCAGCTGACGATGCACGCAGCAAGCTGGGATTTAAACTTAAGCTCTCTAAATAATGGCATTCGCAAGCAGTCCGTTCATGAAATTATTCGATCTATTGAGCTGGCTTCACAAATTGGCGCTGATAATATTACATTTCATCCAGGAAAGCTGACTCTTGCGGATTCGGACGTTTCTGTCCATGAAGAGCTGTTGTTCGAATCAATGGAAGAACTTGATCGAAAAGCTAGACAAGAAGGACTCACGTTATCGTTAGAAATGATGGAATGGAAGGCGAAAGAGTTTATTATTAAACCAGCCGCCGTAAAAAAAATGATGGCTCCCTTTTTCCCGCAAATTCAAACGACATTTGACGTCGCCCACATTCCATTACATGCAGACATCTTTTCTATCTGGAATGAAATGCCGGAAGTAAACAAAATTCATATTAGTGATGCAACAAAAGAAATACTTCATCTGCCGTTAGGCGACGGTGATATTGGGGAAGAAACATTAAACAAGTTCTTAACTATCGAGAATATTCCAGTAATTATTGAAGGGTTTGATGCTTCAAAAGATTTGATGATGTTAAAGAAAAATGTACTGTATATAAAACAGAACGGAAATCGATTGAAGGAGGTCGTCCGTTGAGAATTTTAGTTACAAACGATGACGGAATTTTTGCGCCAGGAGTCGAAGCACTTGTCGAAGTTCTTCAACATTTTGGTGATGTTTATGTCGTTTGTCCTGATCAAGAACGAAGCGCAGTCGGCCATTCCATTACCTTGCGAACACCATTAAAAGTAAAACCTGTGGAAATATTCTCTGGAACAAAAGGGGCATGGGCCGTAAACGGTACTCCGGCCGATTGTGTCAAACTTGGGATGGAAGTGCTGCTAAAGACTCCGCCAGATATATTGTTTTCAGGTATTAATCTTGGTCCGAATTTAGGAAGGGATTTATATTATTCCGGTACATTGGCAGGTGCGGTTGAGGCATCTCTTTACAATGTTCCAGCCGTATCAGTATCGTTGAACGAATTTGATGAAACAAAGGTAAATTATTTAAAAACAAAACAGCTTTTGTATAAAGCGGTTGAAATTATTTTGCAAAACCGAATTCCTAAAGGAGTTTTTTTAAACGTTAATTTACCGAATATTCCGGTTTATCTTTGTAAAGGTGTTGAGGTAGTTCCTTTAGATTTAACAGTTTCCCGTTATCGGTACGTAGGGCTTAACGATCCGCACGGTCAAGTATATTTTTGGTTAAAGGATGAATTAAACCAATTAGTAAACCTTAACGAAAACAGTGATTATTTAAAGCTAAAGGAAGGTTATATCACTGTTTCACCTGTGGAGTTTCCCGTTCATCACAAACGGAAAATGGAACAGATTGAACGCTGGTTTCGAAAATGCTCTTTAAATTTCTTAAAAGAGGGTAAGGAGGAACATTCCAATGCGTAAATGGTTGTCCGCTTTCATTATATTCACATTACTTTTTGTCTTAGCTGCCTGTGGGAGCAGCAATAATGCCTCATCAAGCAATGATGTAGAAACACAGTCAGAACAAACGAAGGAAGTCTCAGGGGAACTTAATTTCTATACTTCACAGCCTGATGAAGATGCTCAAAGATTAGTGACAGCTTTTAATGAAAAATATCCTGAAGTAAAAGTCAATACTTTCCGGTCGGGAACGGAAGAAGTAATTGCCAAATTACAAGCTGAAAAAGAAGCTGGAAACATTCAAGCAGATGTTTTGCTTGTTGCAGACGCTGTAACGTTTGAAAGCTTAAAAAATGACGATCTTTTACTCTCTTACAAATCAAAAGAAGCAGAACAAATTCCGGATCAGTTTATTGACAGCGACGGCATGTACACAGGCACAAAAGTGATGGCAACTGTTCTTGCAGTGAACACGAATAGTGTGAAAAACATACCCGATAGCTGGAATGTATTGACGGAAAGCGATGCAAAAGGAAAAGCGATTATGCCAAGCCCGTTTTATTCAGGAGCAGCTGCATACAATCTTGGAGTGTTTACAAGACAAAACGATTTAGGATGGGATTTCTTCAAGCGCTTAAAAGAAAATGGAATGGCTGTTACGAAAGGGAATGGCGGTGTGTTAAAATCGGTTGCTTCAGGGGAAAAGCCATACGGAATCGTTGTTGATTATCTCGCTGCGCGCGCCAAAAAAGAAGGTTCTCCTGTAGAATTCATCTATCCAAAAGAAGGCGTTCCTGTCATTACTGAACCGATCGGTATTATGAAGGATACAAAAAATGAAGAAGCAGCTAAAGCTTTCGTAGATTTCGTTTTATCAGAAGAAGGACAAAAATTAGCAGCTGAACTTGGATATACACCGATTCGCCAAGACGTTAATGCTCCAGAGGGATTAAAAACGATTGATGAGTTGAACGTGCTGAACGCAGACATATCTGAGCTATATCAATCTCGTGAAGAAGATAAAGCAAAATTTGGTGAAATATTTGGTCAACAATAATTAAAGGAGAGAGGACGATGTTTCCTGGCAAAGAGCAAACAAAAGGGATGACGAGGAGCACGTCCTCGTTTTCTCGTTTCTTCCCATTGAAAAACTTCTGGATGGTTTTTGGATTTTTGCTAACCATTTTATTTTTTGTAGTTCCCGTTTTTCGCCTTATATTATTAAGTTTAACAGAAGAGGGCACCGTCTCTCTTTCGAATTACTCAGAGGTGCTGAAAGAAGAACAAACATGGATCACTGTGAAAAATACGCTTTATATCGTCATCGGTTCTACTTTTGTTTCTCTCATTTTAGGGATTGCGATGGCATGGGTTATCGCCTATTTAAACATCAGAGGAAAAAAATGGATGCAGTTGTTTATCTTTCTTCCGTTTATTATTCCTTCGTACATTACAACACTTGCATGGGTTCAATTTTTTAGCGGCAATGGACCAATTGCAGCTCTTCTTCATATACTTCCAGGAGATTGGAAACTGCCGAATTTGTATAGTATCGGTGGAATCATTTTTATTTTAGGTTTGTCTCATTATCCGCTTGTATATTTACTAACGGTGGAAGTGTTTAGAAAAATTCCTCTGGAGCTTGAGCAAGCAGCACAAACATGCGGTGCTAAAAGAGGGACTATTATTCGTAAGGTCATCCTTCCGCTTGCATTGCCGGGGATCTGCAGCGGCGGAATGCTTGCTTTTTTATCAAATCTTGATAACTTTGGGATCCCCGCCTTTTTAGGTATCCCGGCAAACATCCGTGTGCTAAGTACGTATATTTACGAAGAAGTCGTCGGATTTGGACCGGCTGCCTTTGCAAGAGCGGCTGTTCTATCGATTTTGTTGGGAGCAATTGCTTTAATCGGACTGTCTATTCAATGGCTTCTTTTAAGGCGAAGCCGTGTAATTGAAACGGTCAAACGGGATAAAGAACCTCGCATTCATTTATCGTTGATGTGGAAGCGTTTGATCGAAATAGCCATTTGGGCATTTTTGTTGTTCACGAGTTTCGTTCCGTTCGTTTCAATGGGAACGACATCATTAATAAAAGCTTACGGGCTCCCTTTTCAATTAGAAAATTTATCACTGGAAAACTATCGATACATTCTATTCTCTGATCCAAAAACGATGTCAGCGATCAGCAACAGCATGAAGCTTGCGATGTTAACGACAATTGTCTCATTGATTGTCGGAACGGCCATTGCGTATCTTCGCTATAAATCACCAAATAGATGGACAAAGTTAGTGGAGCTGTTTGTAACGATACCTTACGCACTGCCGGGGACTGTCTTTGCTCTCAGTATGATCTTTTCATGGATGCAGCCGTTGCCAGGATGGAACCCGGGTATCTACGGCTCCATTTGGATTTTAATTATTGCCTACATTACAAGATTTATCATTTTACAGGTTAGGGGAAGCTACACGGCGCTGACACAGGTAGAGCCTTCCATTGAAGAAGCTGCTCGTACGTCAGGGGCTAAACCTTTGGTCAAATGGCGGCGAATTCTCATGCCGCTTCTTTTGCCGGGTATCATTGGCGGAGCCTTGTTGGTCTTTTTAACCTCTTTGACCGAACTGACGGTTTCCAGCCTTCTATGGTCTACAGGAGCCGAAACGGTGGGAGTTGTTATTTTTAACTACGAACAGGCTGGATATACCACTTATTCCACAGCATTTTCAAGTTTAATTGTTTTAGGAATTTTGTTCGGCAGTTTTTTGTTTATCAGCCTTGAAAAAGTTTGGAGACGAAAGGTGTTGAAACAAAATGATTCGGCTTGATGGGATTTCAAAAGCATATGGGGATGTCACAGCTTTGCATTCCATTGATTTAACAATCAAGGATGGAGAATTTATCGCCATTTTGGGACCTTCTGGTTGTGGAAAGACTACATTATTAAAATTACTGGCCGGTTTTATGAAACCGACAAGCGGAACCATTACGATAAATAATACTGTTGTTGCTTCAGCGGAAGCCGTCCTCCCGCCGGAAAAAAGGAACATAGGGATGGTTTTTCAATCGTTTGCCTTATGGCCGCATATGACAGTATATGAGCATGTTCAATTTCCTTTAATGCATCATTCGTTTGCTCCAAAGGCTGATAAGGAGCAGCGGGAAGAGAGAGTGAAAAATGTTTTACGAATGGTTGGGTTAGAGTCGCTAGCCCAACGATATCCTCATGAACTTTCCGGTGGACAAAAACAGCGGGTGTCTTTAGCACGTGCAATTGCGCCAGAACCAGGTCTTTTATTAATGGATGAGCCTCTCAGTGCTTTAGATGCTGAACTTCGAATGGAAATGAGAAAGGAGATTCAACACATTCATCGTCACACAAATGCTTCCATTGTATATGTTACCCATGATCAAAGCGAAGCATTTGCGATGGCAGATCGAATTGTCGTAATGAATCATGGGAAAATTGAACAAATTGACCGGCCGGAAATGATTTTTACAAGGCCGGAGACAGAATTTGTTGCAACTTTTGTAGGTAAATGCAATTTAATTCAAGGTAAATGGGAGGAAGGAATGTTTATTCCGAAGCCATTTCCTAATGAAAAATGGCCGGATATAGGAGTATCTATTAATTTGAAAAAAAAGGGTCTATATCCTGTCCGTCCGGATCAATGGGCGCTGTCTAAAGCAAAAGAAGGTTCTTCGCATGGGGTGGTAAAATTTGTTCAATATCAAGGAAAAGAAATGTATTACATCGTACAAGTAGGTGAAGAAGAATGGACGGTACATGAATTGATTCAACATACTTCTCGCTTTCAAGTTGGAGATCCGGTCAATCTCGTTCTTCAAAATACTGTAATAAAAAAAGAAGCAGTTCTTGTATAACATAAATGATTCAAAGGTTCTGTGTAAATTTGATTTCTCTTGATGGTGATTGAGTTTGATCTAATCTGCTTGAAAGTACCCTCTCAAATGAGATGGGTGCTTTTTTGTCATTTCTTATAGATTTAAAATTTACTATATTTAGAATAGATTTAAAAATATGGAATAGGGTAAAAAACATGAAGTCAAAAAAAGTAGTAGTGTTTTCAGAATGCGGATTACTTCTACTTGTCAGTCTATCTGCTTTTTATTTTTTAAACAGTGAAGAAAATGTCAGACAAAAAGATCAAGAGTCAACTAATGAAGCTAGTAATGGGAAGAGTAATGAATCGAATCTTTCTTCAACGAATACAGGACAACAAAATGAAGAAACAGCTGAAAACAATGAAGATGAAAGCCCTTGTTATGGTGCGGCCATTGATGTGTTTGTCAATAAAGGATTTCAAGTCGTATCGATTGGAGTAGATGAAGAGGGATTGAAAGTAGATGAATTGGAGGATAAATTGCAGGTGCATCAACCAAAACTATTATATGTAAACCCAACCTTTCAAAATCCTACTGGAACATGCATGCCGGAAAAGAGCCGCAAGCAATTGGTAGAACTAGCAGAAATGTACCATTTTTTAATTTTAGAAGACGATTCATTCAGCGAAGTTTCATTTGACAATATTACGGTGCCAAAGCCAATAAAATTCTTTGATAAAAACGGTCACGTCATTTACCTTAAAGGATTTAGCAAAACAACTGCGCCAGGCATTCGCATTGCGGCTGTCATTGTGGATGGGGTTTTATTCGACTGGCTGTACGGCACGAAAGCGACGATGGATATCGGAAGCCCGCTCTTACCGCAAAAAGCGCTGCTTCCCATTTTGCGGACGGAGCGGATGAAAAATCATATGGAAAAACTAAAAATTGCGCTTGAATTAAGAAGAAATACGGTTCTTGACGCATTCAAAAATTTAGAGGAAGTAATGATTTATAAACCAAAAGGCGGATTGAATGCCTGGATTAAACTTCCATCCATGATTCAGCCAATAAAATTGCAAGAAGCAGCTCGGAAAAATAAGATTTCTTATTTGCCCGGAAGCGCCTGTTTTCTTCATGAACCGAAACAACATTATATTCGCATCAGCTATTCTTATTTGAGCGAGCATGATTTGCAAGTCGGTATCGAAAAGCTGGTGGACATTTTGCAAAATATGATGAAAGAGATGTGACACATTTGACGCATTTGAGCTGCCGTTCATGTAATGCTGCTCGCTCGTTTCTTTTTTAAGAGAGCAGCGCAAGCAAGAGCGGCACTGTAGCAATGCTGGCCAGCGTCGTGGTTAATGTGCTGAATGAAACTAAATCTGGTTCTGTTTGAAATTGAACAGCAAACATTGTCGTGTTGGCTGCAGTAGGCATAGATGCTAGAATGATTAAAATTTTTGCAAGCAAGTCTTCAAGCGGAAGACAAAGAATAATACCAATTGAAATAATAGGCGATATGATCATGCGAATGATAAAGATGGAAGCGACGTCGCCAGCTTTTACACTTTTTAGCTGGATGTTGGCGAGCTGCATTCCGAGAATGACCATAATGGTCGGAATCGTTGCATCGGCAATCAAACCGACAGGCTGCATGATGAAATCAGGCACCGGAACATGCAGGATTTGAAGCAAAATGCCGGCAGCTGAACCATATAAAACGGGCATTTTCACTATTTTCATAAGGGCGCTTTTTATGCTGCTGTCTTCTTTGCTGCCAATGGCAGCGTAGTAAAGACCGATCGTATTCATTAAAAAGGACTGGATAACCATCATGATGACTGCATAATCAAAAGCAGTTTGACCAAAAACAAACAATATAATTGGGGCCCCATAGTTGCCGCTATTCATGAAAACAGCTGATAACATCATGGCAGACTCTATCGATTGCGGTAATTTTTTTAATTTACTTACAATTTTTACGATAACCATTAATATGAAACATAAAAGCAAGCAAAATATAAGAATATAAAAATAATCAAGTGTAATTTTGTTTGTATAAAATGTCCGGAAGACAAGAAACGGATACATTAAGTATGTCGTCATGACCGAAATAGATTTAATGTCAAAGCCAATTGTTTTTTGCCCTATATATCCGACTGCAAAAATGATAAAAGCCGGCAATACAATCAGTACAAATTCCATAACCTTTTCACCACTCTGCGTAAAATGAACAAACAATAGAGCATTGAGCAGATGCCCAATGCTTTATCACGTAAAGTTAAAGCTGAAATATGAAAGCACGCCAATTCTTTTTTAGATAGTTGCAAAGTTCAAATCGGCTGCCACCTAGCCTGTTCCATCCATATTCTTCTTACACAAAAGGATAAAATACCATTCCTCCTAAAAATACCCAAAACATTTGAAAGCCCAATTGTTGAGACCACTGTATTAAATTGGTATAAGCAACACCTATTTCAAATAATAAAGTAAAAGCCCAGTTATTAGCAACAAATTTAATAAATTTAAAGATTCACAGAAGAAATCCGAATAAAATGTAAAAGTTATATTGTTAAGGAAAATGGGAAAACAACTTTATTTTTTTTAACGGAACGTTATCATACTCTTATTATTTTATGTCCTTGAAAAGTGGGTGGGAAAAATTTCTAAAACAAACTGCATGATATTTTCCATCTTTAAGAATTTTGTCTTATCACCATATTCTATTTGATCCTGCACAATTTGACGTACTCATCTCTCCTAATGGTTGGTTGCCTGAATTAAGCAAGAAATTTAATAATAGTAACTTCATTTAGAATTTATAGAAAATAATAAAAATTATATTGACATAAAAAAGGTCTTTTTTATTATTAACTCAGCTTTCGCAGTCCAAAATCTTGTTTAAATGCTTGATGTAAATGGTTTT